>Ga0255174_1000132_pt1 | contig 42415 bp, 20 predicted proteins | sample Atl_Atl_RepB_8d_FD_189953 | JGI IMG/M metagenome (GOLD analysis project Ga0255174, IMG submission 189953) | Freshwater microbial communities from Altamaha River, Georgia, United States - Atl_Atl_RepB_8d | ecosystem: Environmental > Aquatic > Freshwater > River | place: USA: Georgia | collected...
TCAAATTGCCTTTGCGTTTAACAGCATTAACATTAGCGTTTGCACCGTCTTCAACCGCGGTTATAAGCGTATCCATCTTAGTATTTAACTTTTCAAGTGCTGTTAGAAGGTCGGAAGTGGTTTTTGTTTCTACTAGTGTTCCAGCTGCTCCAAATGCAGATCCAGTATTAGCAGGAGATATAGTTGAAGGTATATTAATAGATGAAGCAAACTGTTCCATTACTTTCTGTATAACAAGATTTGGATTAGATTCAATCATAGAATTACGCAAACTACCTTGTAATCCTGATAACATTCCTGGATTTTTTGCAACCATGTCATTTATGAATTCTCCTACTTTGTCCATTGGAACTACTGCTTCAGGACCTTTTTCATTCATAAATGACAACAAATTATCTGGACCTCCAAACCAATCTCCAAACGTTTCTTTAGATCCAAATGCCTGTTTAGTGACGCTAGTTGGATCAATTTTGACAGTTCCTTCGATCTGCATTGGATTAGATTTAATACCTAATCTATCTTGCAATGCTTGACTTGGACGATTTGCCGAGCCTGGACCTGTATCTACTCCAGTGTAGTTGATCGCAGATTTTAATCGTTTTTCAAGTTCATCAGGAGTTATTGCCTGGATACTAAATGCTTTTAAGTAGTTTGCAGGATTCATCGATGTTTGTAAATCTTTTCCAAGTTTATCAAAGCCTTCTTTTAATCCCATTGCTAATCCAGCTGATATAGTCTTTGTTGCAGCTTCTGCGGCATTGATAGCTGTAGACAATTGATTACCTGGTGTTGCTCCTGCTCCTGCAGGTTGTCTTTCTTTTTCTGCTTTTGCTCTAGCTTCGTCGTTTATTTTTCTAAAATCAGCAAAAGTTCCATCAGTCTTGGCCAACATTTCTTTGTAAGCAGCCAGCAGACCTTCACCTTGCATCAGTGTTTCAACTGCTTGTCTTACACCTGCTGTTTGATTAGTAGCAAGAGCATTAAAACGTTCCATGCGTTTTTCATCTGATACAGCCAATGCCATTTCATAATCAATTTTAGCCTGTAGTTCTTTGCGTCGTTCAGCATTAGTTTCTTGACTTAGTTCTCTCATCAAGCCGCCAACTTGAGGTGCAAGTATGTTGAGAGCCGCTTGCATTTCTGTGCCTTCTTTGGTAACTACATTACCTCTGTTGGCTGACATTTCTGTGAATAGATTAGCAAATCCCTGGCCGTAAGATGTAATTTTTGGTAGTGATTCGTTGTATCTTGCCAGTTGTTCTGCACTCATAGACAATCTAGCAATACGCATTTGATTACTTTGCTGTTGTTGATCTATACCTTTTTGTATTTCTTGTCTACTCTTACCTGTAATCCTTGCCATGTTGTCTAATTCAGCAACTGTTGTGACTACAGATTCTTGTAATATTTTTTGTGTTCGTTGAGTTTCTATTCCTTGGAACTTTAATAAGTTTGTGCTTATTAATAATTGGTCTGTGAATTCGCTAAAGTCAATACCAGACAACATGGCCTGTTGTACTTGTTTTTCGCTTCTTAATTCTTGTGCTTGTTTAAGGAATAACTGTGCAGATTCTTGAGCAGAACTTGCGCTACCGCTTAGATATTTGGCGTTACTTTGTAATAAGTTAACCCATTGCTGTTGTCCAATACCAGCTTTTCCAAGTTCTTCAGCAAACTGCCCTAGGTTTTGACTGAAGCCCATACCAAAACGAGATGAAGCCATCATATTTTGGTTCATCTCTACTAGGTTTGCACCAACAGATTGTGTTACTGCACCAATAACTTGGCCAACAGGACCAAAGTGTCCCATTACCGCAGTAACTTCTTTTAATGCGCCAGCAAAATTTAAATTACCTTGAGCCGCTTGACCCAGTGTGTTTAAAAAATTACCAGTGCCTTGTGCAATACCGGCCGCGCTAGTTCCGCCGCCAGTTCCACCGGTGGATCCTGTAGCGCCTGAGCGGCCGCCAGAGAACGCCCCGTTGTCCAACATTCGCTCAAGTGTAGAAGTTAACCGTTCGACTCTATCTTCTAATGCCATTATTTTCCCACCAAAAAGTACGCATATAAATACAATGCTTATAATATTTATCTGGAGTTAAAAATGGCAAATAATCCCTTACAGCAGTATTTTAGACAGCCTAAAATCTTTGTAAGTCTACCAAGCCAAGGCATCTACTATACACCTGGCACTATCAACGGTGATCCTACTAGATTACCTGTTTTTGGTATGACAGGCATGGACGAGATATTGTTTAAAACACCTGATGCATTACTATCAGGAGAAAGTACAGCAAAAGTAATCAATAGTTGCTGTCCGGCAATTACAGATCCATGGCAAGTATCAACAGTTGACTTAGATTTATTATTATCGGCTATTAGAATTGCAACATTTGGCAACGAACTAGCAATTGGTCATAAGTGTAGTAAATGCGGAACAGAACATGACTACAACATAGATCTTACAAGATTTATAGAACATTATTCAACTTGTGAGTTTGATAATCGTGTTGTGTTAGATGATCTAGCAGTAATTATAAAGCCGTTAAACTACAAACAAAATACAGATTTTTCATTGAGAAATTTTGCAATTCAACAAAAACTATATCAAATCAATCAACTATCTGATACTGCTGAACAACAACAAGCCAGTTCAAAACTATTTGAAGAATTAACTGAGTTAAGAAATGATATCTTTACTGCACAGATTGAAAGTATTGATACAGGTAAAACAGTAGTTACACAAAGAGAATTTATTGAAGAATGGGTCAATAATGTAGACTTAGATATAGTTGATCGTGTGCGCGATCACATTGAAAAAAATCAAAAACAATGGATTCCGCCAGCTCAGACTGTCAAATGCGATGCTTGTGGTCATGAGGATCGTGTACTAATTGAACTTGATCAGTCAAATTTTTTCGGCAAGGCCTAATTGGATTAAACGCCTCTGAGATTCAAGAACATCTAGTTAGGCTAGAAAAAGAAATAAAAGATTTTAAAACTGAGCTAATGCGAATAAGTTGGTACATGCGGGGCGGTGTAACTGTAGATCAGTTGTTGCATCTCTACAGCTATGACGACAGATCGTCAATGTACATAGTTATAAAAGAAAATATGGAAATTAGTAAAGAAACTAATATGCCGTTAATTTAATAAGTTGGATTTTTGGCTTTTCCAAGGCCAGGTGCGTAGTTATCTGGTGGTTCAGTAACATTGCTAGGCGGTTCGTAGTCTTTAGGAGCAGGTTGAGCTTTGTCAGATCCTAATTTTCTTAACACAGCATCATAACCAGTTTTGCTCAATCCACTGAGCGGATTAATAATAAATCTTTTGTAGTAGTCACCGCCAGGAATTTTCCAATCTGTGCCAGGAATCATAGCTTCGCCAACAATCCATTTTGCCAATGCTTCTTGTCCTTCTGAACTAATCATCCACGCTTTAAATCCTGCTTGTGCTACTGGAGGTAATTTACTATAGATAGGATCAAGTTTTGCCAATAATTTTCCTGCAAGAGGAATACGATAAGCAATACCAGGAACCCAAGAACCAATAACTTTACTAACTATTTTATTGCCTAGCCAAATTGAAACTATTCGTTGTACACATTCATCAATATAGTATTGTACAACCCATTGCAGTTTACCATCGTCTTGCAGTTCTTTTTCGCCTTCATCACGCATTCTGTAGACATTGAGAATTTTTTCTTTGCAGTCTAGAATTGGATCAACAATTCCCCAGAACATTAAGCCTGCATTGATACTATCCCAAAGTGCTCCCCACCAGAAGTTAGTTCTACTGTCAGGAGTTTTTAATTGTCCCCAAATAGTTTTGCTGTTGGCTAGACTGATTTCTCTAGCTTTTTTTGCAGCTGCTTCAATAACATCATCAGCTACTTTTCCTTTAGCACTTCTTGATCCTACTGAAACAGCTTCATCGATTCCCATGCCACTTTTCTCAGCAAGATAAACCCATGCTTCAGCTAATTCTTCTGCAGCTTTAGGTTTATTTGCAATACGTCCTGCAAACCAAGACAATACATGTTCAATTGCTCCTATACCTTTAGGCAAAGCATATTTTATAGCAGTTGAAAGCACAACTCCTACTTCGTTTAGTTGCTGTGATTCCTGAATGATGTCGTAGATTTTCATATGTTTCTCGTGATATGATATTTATTACTGTTTGAAGATGAACTACGTTCATCTGTTCTTCGCTTTCGCTCGAACTTTTCTTCTTTTTCTATAATATTAATCTATAACGCGAAGCGTTGCGATATTATCCAGATTGTTCAGTCACACTTAGCCCTAGCGGGCTAAGATTGAACATTATCCGAGTTGCACAATGTCACACAGCAGTAGAGCATTACAGAGGCGGTCGTCCGGTACCTCGAGCTCAGTCTTTTACGACGGCGGGTCTACACAGGTCTGCTATCACTAGTGTAGCCGTAGGGTTTTTCTCCCTTCATTTAGCCTTTCCTAACTTCTAAACAGCAAAACTGGTTCATAGGCGTATCCAATCATCGTCCTGTTAAGGATAGTTGCTGAGTGCTTTTTTGGGCAAAAAGGCTTCCGTACTCCGCGACATCACCGGAGATTTGGGCGCACGAATTTAGCCTGCGCGAGCTTTAACCCATTAATTTGCCTTTGATGTGTGAGCCGTGGACTCTAACCTGTATATGCCCGTTGTAGTATTCGTCTGATTCTAATACTCGCCTTGAGAATTGCTCTCTAGCCTCTATATAACTACATTCCGCCTTGCTGTTGCAGTAGTAAAGTATTTCTCTGTGGAAGTTTTCAGCGCCTAGTTGTGTCACGTCTTTGGTTAGTTCCGGCGATGAACCATAGTATTCACGCCAGTCTGAATCAACTTTTTGCCTAATTTTCTTTTTCTTCTTAGTGCCGTTTTTAAGTTTGTGTACTTTGTAGGTAGTTTTGCTGAATTTTGCTAATTTTTTGCCTATGTATTTGCGCTGATTGGTCTGATTGGTAATACAATATACGAAGCCTATACAGTCTTCAGGAAGTTGCTCTACCAGTTGATTCATATAGTACCATGACATCAACTATATAGCGAGTAGCTACTGTCCTAGCTGTTAATTTTGGTCAAGACATGTTTGCTAATTTTGGATTGTGCCTGTTCTAACGGATGCCTATATGGCCCTTGCTCCAAGCCCTGTGTTACTAGCTCAAAGCTGTTGGGTCCTACGGAATTGAATGTGTTAAAAAAATAATATTCTATTTGATTCTGTGCCAAGTATGCGCCTAATAGTTGTTTGTATAATTCAAATCTTTCTCGGTCTGTGACATCGTCACTCCAATTTTGCCAAATTTCTAATCCAACTGGGGGCACATCTGTGTCCTTGGGACTGACAAAATTATAATAATACTGCCCGTGACTGTTGCCTATGGGCAGTTCAAATCTGTGTAACTGTGTCCACGCTATGATTACAGTGGGACGCAGTCCTCGCCGGACGTATTCGTTGATGTCTCTGACTGTGCGTCTAACAATACTGCCGTTGGATGTTCCAGGCTCGGCTTGATTGTCAACAGTGGCGCCCAGTGCAGTTCCTAGCAAATATGGCCAAGCCTGCCGAACGTCTGCCAGTTCAGATCCAAAAGTCCAACTGCAACCATTAGTGTAGATCATCTTTCTCATGCTTTCTTTTGATCTTTCTTTCTGCTAACTGTGCTTCTTTGGTTACAGCCCAACGTCTAACAATGTCTCTGCGAGCTATACAGACCTTGCGTATTTCACTTAAAATCTGTCGCAGTTCAATTGAACTTTGTTTAGTAGCCTTGTTGATCCACTTTTGATTGGCTTCAAAGTACTGTCGAAACAGTTTCAACAGTTCAGCATGAAGCTCTTCGTCTTGATAATCAACAGGATCTACCTTTTTGCTCATTAGTCATTGATCTCCAAGTCGTTGGCATAGCTGGTAAAGCCATTTTCCTTAACAACTTTAAGCACATTGTTAACACGCCCAATCAATTCATCCTTGTGACTGATTAAGAATATGTTCTTATTGCGCTCACGGCCCATCTTTTTCAACACAGCCAACGCCGACTCTACCCCGCTTGCATCTAGTCCATTGTCAATTAACTCGTCTACAAACAACAAGTTAATGTTTTGATATAAACTTTCCCATACATCACGGAAAGCCCAAGACAATCCAAGTATAAGTCTATTGCGCTCTCCTCGACTTAGGTTATCAAAATCTAAGTCTTGCCCTAGTTGAGTAATTTCGACTGTTAGATCGTTTTGGAATACCACTGTATGCGGCAAGCCCATGCGATCCAAGTAATAGGTTAATCTATTATTGAGATATGCTAGGTTCTGATCTATGATCTTTTTGCGAATAAAACTGTCTTTACTTGTTAATAACTTGAGTAGAAACTCTTGATGGTCCTTGAGACTGTTAAGTTCGTTAACTTGATCCCAAGAAATTTCAACCATTGCTGTGTTTAACAACTCTTCGATTTGTTCTTGATAGGGGTCCTGCTCGCCTGCACGAACAGTCAGTTGTGTTTCCAGTGTTTTTAAGTTGTTTTGATGTTTTAGAGCCTGTTCAACAGTATCGTAATAGGTATTTGGTCTAGTACTTACCTCACCAATAGCTGATATTTCTGTTTGTATTTTATCAAGGTCCGCCTGCACTTTGCTGAAATATTTTTCAGCTTCGGCTAGATTTTCTCGGGCCCGAGTGGTCAGCTCTTCATGTTTGTGGTCATGCAACTCTTGTTCACAAGCGTGACAGGTCTTATTAGCCAACTTGGCAAGCTCGCCGTCGTACTTCGTGACGCTTCGCTCTGCTTGCGCTATCGCGCTTTCTAACGTAGCACGTTCCTTATTCAGCGAGCGGAGCTTCGCTGTCTTTTCTTCGAAAAGTTTGAGCTCGCTGTGCTTCGCAAGCTCAGCGTCTATATCTACGCTTTCTAATTCTATGATTGCTCGTCCAATCTTTTCAAGATCGTTGTCTCGTTGAGTGTTCCAAGCATTTTGTTTTGTAATTAAGCTATCAATGCTCTTTTGAATTCCCTCGTTTGACTTCTTCGTTGCTTCGATTCTAGCATTTTCTTGTACTATATTGTCTTTAGTTGTGCGGATTAACTCTTTAAGTGTTTCGGCTTTCTCACTTAAGATAGTAATACCTAATAACTGTTCAATAATCGCCCTTTGGTCATTTGCCCGCATACTTAAGAATGGTTCAGTATAGGTATTCAGTGCAAGAATATGCTTGAACATGTCGTGGCTCATGCCTAACAACTCATCTAAATCCTTCTGAGTTTCACGCATATCGCCTTGTGCGTCATCTGTTTCTTCTGTTTCTTGTTCTACATCGTTGACATAGAACTGTAGTATGTTGGGTTTACGTCCACGTTCAATACGATAGTCAATACCATCCTTTTCAAACGACAGCGTAACTAACATGTTCTTATTGTTGATCTTGTTAATTAAGTTATCTTTCTTAATATTTGTAAGTGCATTACCAAATAGCGCATAACTTAATGCATTGACAATAGTAGTTTTACCTGTTCCGTTGCGTGATCCGCTATCGTCACCGCCCATATCTAAGTTTTCACCTAGAACAAGAGTTAATTGTTGCTTGCCAAAGTTTACAGCTTGAGTTTGGTTACCCACACTCATGAAGTTTTTGACTGTAAGTTCTTTAATTTTTATCATAGACTGTTATAAATCGCCAGTAGCGTATTCTTATTATAAGTTTCACTTTCAATATTCACAAGCTGACTGGACACAATCTGGTCAACACTTTCAAATGATTGGATATCAATATCTGTATTGATTTCAACCTGCTTCTTTTCTGTGATTAGTGTAAGTTCTCTAATGTCATAATTGGCCATAAAGTTTTCTTTAATAAAACTGGCTTCTTCATAACTGATATCAATGTCCAATGCAACACGTAGATGTTGTTTGGGTTTGATTAATGTGTCTGCTTCGTCGATAAGTTGACTTAGTTTTACTGTTCGGAACGTTGGTTGTTTGTCCCAAGTGTGGTATTCGGGTTGTCCGCCCCACTCTAATATCATCATTCCACGTTCATCGTCCCACGCATCTGCATAGTTGTGTGGGAAAGCATTGCCAATATAGTGCATATTACCTTTGCTTTGGCGCTTGTGAAAGTGTCCGCTGAATCCTAGCTCATAGCCTTCAAATGCATCTAGTTGGATTTCACCGTGATCCGGCATCTGTACCATAGCGTTCATATAGAAATGCGGTAGTTCAAAGTGTCCAAATATGTATTTGGCTTTCTTTTTACCAATAGCCTTCCATTCTTCACCTACTAGCCACGGGCAGAGAGTAACTTGGCCAATAGTGGTAGGCTCATGAACAATAGTAATCCCAGGAATATACTTTCCAAACTCGACGGAATGAATATCCCGTTTATCTTTGTAATATAAATCATGATTGCCAGGGAAAAAGAAAAATTGATCAAAGCTCTTGCCCAACTTTTCCAAGGCCCTAATGCTATAGTCCATAGTAGTGATATTAAGACTATTGCGATTGTGATGCCAGTCCCCCATAAATATTCCAGTATCACACCCTTCCTCCTTTGCTTTTGCAATATACCAGTCTACAAAGTCTTCACAATCTTGATTGTGTACTTGACTGTTTGATTTTAAACCAAAGTGTATGTCCGTAAAACAGGCAACCTTTTTAAATAAATTACTCATCTGTTTGTCCTTCAACATAGCGTTTTAGTGCAGCTTCGTGTTCACCTTGACCAGTTCTGCTGTAACTTGGATTCATTCCGTTCATTTCTAAAATGTCATCTCTAATGTTTTGATTACGTTTCTCCACGTTGATAACTCTAACGAATGAATTAGTAACAGCAGCAGTAAAGTAAGCAAAAGGGTTATCACTTTTAGATTCATCAAATTGAAGTCCTATTTGTGTAAGTTGTAAAATAGCTTGACCTTTCATTTCATCGTTGTAGGTATAACCACGAACGTTTCCTCTAGTAGCATATCTTTCGCAGAGTTTTATCATCATACGAGCTAGGGTATCTGTGATTTGTCCTGCATCCTTGTCAAACTTGCCTGTTTTAACTCCACCCCTCCAATGACTTTTTCCAACACATTCTAATTCATCTTTGTCATTAAATTTCCAATGCTGAAATGGAGGAAAGTTTACTTTGTCTCTGTGATCAGCAAGACTTTTAGGATTTTTCTTACGAGTATTGTTTAATGGAATATGATCAAATGTCATTATTCTAAAGATTAAATCGGTCTTAGCTATCTTTTTATAGTCAACTGCACAATCTGCTAGTTTGATTTTTTCACCAGCAGCACGTCGAGCGGCATAGTCTTGATCACCGAGTCTTTTTGCTTTATTTCTTTTTGCTTCTGCTATTGTTCTAATGTTAATTTTATCTAAACTAGGTAGTATTAAGTCATATTGGTGATATTCGGGTTTAGTAAAGCTGCAATATGAACTTTTACTTTTGTGTATTTCCGATAACATGTCCTTATTGTTTAGATAGTTTACTTTCGTTTGGGTTGTTGTCATTTAATCAAGTCTCCGGATTGTTAATTATAATATACGTATATTATAAAGTCAAATAAATACTTTACCAAATAAGGAAAACACAATGGCGTTCACATCTGGAAATAATTTAACATCAAAAGTAGCCGCAGGTGCGGCTGTATTTGGTGCTGCAACACAGGCTGTTGACACGGCAAGAAACCTTGGTGCCGCACTTTCAAATTTTAGTGCTGTTGCTAATGGTGCAGAAGGTGTTGGTGCAGCTATTCGAAGCATAAACTTGCCAGCAGGCGGCGAAGCAATTGGGGATTTAGTTAGTGCTGTATCGGCTTTTGCCGGTGATGCAAATGCTAACGACTGGCGTGTCAGATTGAGTCTCCCTAATTGGTCTAGTTTTAGATCTAGCCCTGTTTTGAAACCTTTAAAAGAAGCTGGCGGACTAGTGTTTCCTTTTACTCCTCAGATTTCAATTAAGTCTGGTGCCAAGTATTCGGCAGAACCAGTTGTGCATACCAATTATCCATTCAATGCATTTAAAAATAGTGACCCAGGAACTATTGAAATTACTGCTCCTATGAACGTTGAAGATGCTGGTCAGGCATTGTACTGGATTGCGTCGGTTCATTATTTACGCTCTATTGCCAAAATGTTCAGCGGATTTGATCCAAAAGCCGGCAACCCTCCGCCTATTGTGTTTTTAAACGGCTACGGAAATTATGTGTTTAAGAATGTTCCTGTAGCAATACAAAGTTTTAATTGTACATTGCCAAATGACTGTGATTACATTGCCTGTAATGTTGTTGGTAGTGCGGCAGGTAATATTGCCGGACTAGCAGACAATATTAGTGGACTTGCTGATACATTAGGAGGATCTATTCCAGGAATAAGTGCAAATGCAATGGGCAATATTAGTAGCATTGCTGGAGGAATAGGACAAGTTGCTGGCCTATTAGGTACATTTGGCATTGGCGGTTCAACCAGTGGCGGACAAGCACATGTGCCAACAAAAAGTCAATTTCAGGTTACATTAATTCCGATGTACAGTAGACAAAGTGTACGTAAGTTTAGTCTTGATAGATTCGTTACAGGATCTTATTTGAATAACCCATTTGGATACATTTAATTATGGCATCATATACAATTTTAAGTCCGTGGTACGAAACAAATACTCAACAAGATTACTTAGATATTCTTACTATTCGTCCTGTAAGCGCCGAGCCTGATGATTTTCTTTACACAATTGAAAGTCAGTATATGTACAGGCCAGATCTTTTAGCATTTGACCTTTATGGAGAAGCAGGCCTGTGGTGGGTGTTCATGCAAAGAAACATGGACGTTATTGAAGATCCAATTTTTGATTTTGTTCCCGGAAAAAAAATTTACATTCCTAAAGGAAGTAGTCTCCGAACAGTATTAGGAGTCTAATATGGTTGACGTCGTAGGGGCAACAACAAATCTTATTGGCACAGCGCAAACATACGGTGCATCATTTGGATCACTTGCCAGCAATTTAAGTTTGCCTGCTCCAAACATTTTATCAAATTATGCCAGTTACAACTATGTAATATCTTTGCATCCTTTGACAGTAACAGAATTAAATTTTCCTGATACAACTTATAAGTCTGGAAAAGTTCTTCCTATAATTTGCAAGACTGCTGGTGCCGACCCTTCGAACAGAATACAAACAAATTTCGGTAAACAAGATTTTTTTATAAACAATTTAACGTTTGAATCAGTAATTGGCTACCAAACTCCTAAAGCAACCAACGTTTCAGTAGTGCAGTTTGATGTTTATGAGCCTTACAGTATTGGATTGTTTATTCATTCATTACAGAAAGCCGCAGCTGATGCAGGCCATGGCAACTGGCGTGATGCTCCTTTTTTACTAAGCATTGAATTTAGAGGAAACAAAGAAACCGGGTCAATATTAAAAGTTCCGTTTTCAACAAGACACATTCCAATTAGATTAACAACTGTAAAGATGAACTCTACAGAGCAAGGTACTCGTTACCTTATAAATGCTTTTGCTACACAAGGAATGGCATTAACTACTGAACATGCAAATTTAAGAACAGATACTGTGATTAAAGGAAAAACTGTTCAAGAAGTTTTGCAAACTGGAGAACAAAGTTTACAAACAGTAGTTAATAATAAATTACAAGAATATGTAAAAAAGAAAGATGTTGCCGTAGCTGATCAGATTGTAATTTTATTTCCTAAAACTGATAATCTTTCAAGTTCATCTGCCCCAGCAGCAGGCGGCAGTAGCGAAGCAAAAACAAATAAAGCCTATGTTAATCCTCAATTAACAAAAAGTTCAGCTGAAGTATTTCAAAAAATTGGTGTTAACGCTAACACGCTTCAGCAATCGCAAGGTGCAGTTAATGAGTTAGGCGCACAAGTATTAGGGTTTGATCAAAAAAGAAGAGGCGACCCTCCGCCAGGTAACCAAGCAGATACATGGGATCCGACTACAAAAACTTGGCTTAGGGGAAAGTTAATACCAGATGCTTCTACAGGAACATTTAAATTTAGTCAAGACATGGATATACCTACTGTTATAAATCAAATTTTATTAAACAGTTCGTATGCGGATGCTGCACTAGCACCAGGAGCCGCTGATGGTAACGGAATGGTTAAATGGTGGCGAATTGACACGCAAACTTATTATGTTGATACAAAAGAAAATATTCCTTATACAGGAACCAGTCCTAAAATATTTGTCTACAGAGTAGTTCCTTTTAAAGTACATCTTAGTAAAGTTGCAGGACCAAATATTAAAATGCCTGGATTTGATCAATTAAAAGCAAATGCAGTTAAAAGATACGATTATATTTTTACAGGAAAAAATACCGAAGTTCTTAAATTTAATATTGATTTTAGCTTAGGTTTTGCTAACTCTTATCCAGCAGACGGCTTCAGAAATTCAACAGACGTGGCAAGAAAAGAAGCTGCTGGCAACGTTGATGATAATAAAAATGTAGATAAAGATGCATCACCTGCCGGCGGAACAGCTCCAACAAGACAGGGCGAACAACCTACACAACAAAATTTAGCTAATACAGGATCGTCTCAAGACGGCAAGGGCGGTGGCGGTCAAGAAACTGAAGTGCAACGTATGGCAAAAGCATTCCACGACGCAATAACTAATCCATACGATATGGTTGTTTTAGATTTAGATATACTAGGAGATCCTTTTTGGATAGTTAACAGCGGCATGGGTAATTATACATCTAAATCAGTCGAAGGCGTTAAAGACTTAAACAAGGACGGGTCAGTTGATTGGCAAACAAGCGAAGTTGATGTGATAGTTAATTTTAGAAGTCCTATTGACATTAATCAAGTGACTGGTATGTACGACTTTAAAGGTCCAAATCATCAGGACATGACAAAAGATCCTAAAGCTGGCCCTGCTATAGGATTTACAGGATTGTATTGTGTTAATCAAGTTACCAATCATTTTAGAAATGGTCAGTTTAGTCAAAATTTAAAAGGCTATAGAAGAAACGGTCAAGAATATAAGAAGCAAGGTTCTGGCCAAAATGCGTTAAACAGCAAAGAACCGGCTGGGGATAAAAAAGGATAATAATGAGCGGTCCAAATTTCGTAGAAACAATATCAAATGAAGATCCACCAGTTCCTGCTGGTATCTATCTTGCTGAAGTTGTCGGACATCTTGATACGACCTACATGGGTATTCTTGATGTTCGATTACATCGTCCTGTTGGCAATAACAATTCTGCCGGGCAAACATATCCTGCAAAATACATGAGTCCGTTTTACGGAGTTACTCCACAAAGCACTACATCAGATAACGACACTTATGCAGACACACAAAAAAGTTATGGCATGTGGGCTGTTCCTCCTGATGTAGGTTCAACAGTCGTTGTAGTTTTTGTTCAGGGTGATCCAAAATACGGCTATTGGATAGGCTGTGTACCAGACGAAGGAATGAATTTTATGTTGCCAGGTATTGCGGCAACTCAACAAGTTGTTGAAGATACAAAGACTGTTGAAGGCGAACGTTTACCTGTAGCAGAATATAACAAAACTGTAAATTCAGGTAATCAGCCAGATCCAACAAAAATTAAAAAACCACAACATCCACTAGCTGAAATATTGTCAACACAGGGTTTAATTAAAGATGATACTAGAGGTATAACAACATCTAGTGCAAGACGTGAAGTTCCAAGCATGGTGTTTGGAATTAGCACTCCAGGACCTTTAGATAAAACTGGTCCTCAAGGTCTAGTAGGTCCAGACGAAGATCCAATTGCAGTTCCTGTTAACAGACTTGGCGGTTCTACATTTGTAATGGACGACGGTGACGATAAATTTCTACGTAAATTGCCAGCAGATGCAGGTCCACCTGAATATGCAAGATTAGAAAATGATGAAACTGATGGAGATCCGTCTATACCACACAATGAACTTGTGCGTATCCGTACAAGAACTGGACATCAAATATTATTACATAACAGTGAAGATTTAATTTATATTGGAAATGCTAAAGGTACAACTTGGATAGAATTAACCAGCAATGGAAAAATTGATATCTTTGCAGATGACAGTATCAGTATTCATACTAAAAACGATTTGAATATTCGTGCTGATAGAGATATCAATTTAGAAGCAGGACGTAATCTTAATTTAAAAGCCCTTAACAAACTGCATGTTGAAGGAAATGCTGTTGAAAGTCTTTCAACAACTTCAACTAAAATAACTAGCGGAACAACATCACACATTAATAGTAAAACAACACATTTAGAAACTGCTGGTAAAATTTATATGAACAGTAAAGCAAAAGCTGAAGAAGCTAAAGCTCTATCAACCTGGCAACTACCAACTCCAGAAGGTGGCGCAATAGAATCCATAATGGCAAGAGTTCCAACGCACGAACCATATCCACACCACGAAAATTTAAATCCAACATCATTTACAGCTGCTAAAACAGATAGAGATCAAGGAACTCAAGTTGCTATACCTAAAGCATGGAAATCTTACAGTATACTTAATGATACTTTTGATAAGTTGCTATCACCTAATCAAAATACCGGAGAATAATAATGAGTGCAAATGCAAAATTATATGATAAAATCGTACTAACCCCTAACCAACGCAGAGACTTAATTTCTCCAAAAACCTATAAAGGGTTTAGTACAGTTAGTCAAGAAACAGAAAATTTTTCTTTATACGATTTTCAGTTAATACAACAAGATTTACTAAATCATTTTCATGTTAGACAAGGCGAAAGACTAATGAATCCAACATTTGGAACCATTATCTGGGACTTATTATTTGAGCCGTTGACTGAAGAATTAAAAGAATTAATAACACAAAACGTAAACACTATTATAAATTATGATCCTAGAATTACAGCAAATCAAGTAATTGTAACACAGTATGAAACAGGAATTCAAATAGAATGTGTACTAACATATTTGCCCTATAACATACAACAAAGTATGCAATTTAGATTTGACCAAGCAAATGGGCTATTAATAGGATAAAGTACGCACATAATTTTATTCGATAAATATTGTTATATAGGATAAATCATGACGGTTACAGCTAGACAAAACAAACTTTTAATATCAGAAGACTGGAAGAAAATCTATCAGAGTTTCCGCAACGCAGACTTCCAAAGCTACGACTTTGAGAATCTGCGCCGCACAATGATTGATTATATTCGTCAAAATTATCCTGAAGATTATAACGATTATATTGAGTCAAGTGAATACCTTGCCCTAATTGACCTTATTGCGTTCTTGGGCCAAAGCATAGCTTTCCGTGTTGATTTAAATGCTCGTGATAACTTTTTAGAATTAGCAGAACGTCGTGAAAGTGTATTGCGTCTAGCACGTATGCTTTCTTATAATGCTAAACGAAATATATCTGCAAGCGGCCTATTAAAATTTACAACAATTAGCACTACAGAAAATGTTCTTGATAGCAATGGCCGCAATCTAGCAGGACAAATAGTTACTTGGAACGATCCAAGTAATGCTAACTGGTACGATCAATTTATTAAAGTAGTTAACGCTGCTTTACCTAAAACACAACAATTTGGAACCCCGGCAGATAGCGATACTATATACGGAATTCCAACAGAGCAATATACATTCCAAAGCAATACTACAGGAATTCCTGTGTTTGGATTTACAAAAATTGTTGCTGGTCGTTCAATGGATTTTGAAGTAGTAAGTACAACCTTTAAGGGAAAAACATTTGTTTACGAAGAATCTCCTAAACAAGGAAACCCAGTAAGTTGTATTTTTAGAGACGATGGTCGAGGACAAGGTTCTGCTGGTTCAGGATTTTTTATGCGTTTTGTCCAAGGAACTCTTAACACAGGTTCTTTTTCAATAACTCAGCCTAGCAACAATCAGTCAATCGACATCGACAGTCAAAATATTAATAATGATGATGTATGGTTATACAAGTTAGACACTTTAGGAAATGAAGTTGAAGAATGGACTAGCGTATCAAATTTTGAAGCCAATAACATCATTTATAACAGTCTTAATAAAAGTATTAGAAACATTTACAGCATAATCACAAGAACTAACGACGCAATTAGTTTACAGTTTAGTGACGGAACTTTTGGTGATTTGCCATTAGGTACATTTAGAACTTACTACAGAGTAAGTAACGGTTTAACATATACTATTAATACACAAGATATTCGTAATGTAAGTGTTAGTATTCCTTATATTTCAAATGTAGGACAGCAAGAAACTTTAACAGTTACAATGAGTCTTGCATCAAGTGTGTCAAATGCAACTGGTGCAGAATCAAGTGACGATGTTAAAGCAAATGCTCCTGCAACATATTATACACAAAACAGAATGATCACAGCTGAAGACTATAATATTAGTCCTCTTTCAGCCAGTACACAGGTTGCAAAAATTAAAGCAATTAATCGTACAAGTAGCGGTATTAGTAGATATTTTGATTTGTCAGACCCAACAGGAAAATACAGTTCAACAACCTTGTTTGCTGACGACGGAATTCTTTATAAAGAAGAATTTAAAAATAGTTTTAGATTTTCTTATCAAAATAAAACCGACATTGAAGGTATTGTTGTTAACGACATTTTTGACATTATAAAGAATGTAGATTTAAGAAATTTTTATTATGATAAATTCCTTAATTTTGTTTCAGGACTTGATGCTGTTTGGCAAAACGTTACTACTGATACAGGGTTTTCTTCTGGATACTTGATTTCTAAGACAGGTTCAACTATCTACAAAGTTGGAAGTTATACTTCTACAGATTTAAAATATTTTAAACCAGGCGCACTAGTTAGGTTTACTGCACCAGACGGTTGGTATTTTGATGTATCAAATAACAATGAATTAAAATATGGAAGTTCATCAACACCAGGCTCCGCATTAGCAATTTGGGCAGAAGTTGTTAGCGTTGTCGATGATGGTACTGCAGCCGGCGCAGGCGTGTTGAGTACAGGATTTGGTCCTATTACTTTTAACGTTAATGTTCCCTCAGGTATTAGCGGTTCAGGTGTAGCACCTGCAATTTCACAAATAATTCCAAAGTGGAGAACAGTAATCGATAGTAGTACTATTACTACAATGATTGATCTTATTTTTGCAAATAAACCATTTGGTCTACGATATGACGCTGTTAATCAAGTGTGGACTATTGTATTTGAATTAAATTTAGATAGTAAAAATGCGTTTAGTCTTGGCAAGCAAGGAGATCAAACAAATCTCCGTCAAGATGCAAGTTGGTTATTGTTGTTTACAACAGACAACGAATATTATACCGTTACTTCTCGTGGTCAACGTTATATTTTTGAAAGCGATGCTCAAACAAGATTCTATTTTGAATCAAGCAATAAAATATATGATAGCAAGTCAAATGCTGTTATTAAAGATTTGATCAATATCTTAAGCGTTAATACAAAACCAGATTCAACTTTATCATTTACGTATGATCAAGCCTGGGATATTGTTGCAGAATTTAGAGGTATTGACGGATACGTAGATACTAAAAAATTGATTGTTTCTTTTGCTGATACTGACAACAATGGTGTTGTTGACAACCCTGAATTATTTTTAAATATAGTAAACCCGCCGTCAATAACAGAAACTTCTTCATCTATCCTTCAAACAAAATATATCGTTCAAGAAAAATATCTAATCAGCCAGGGACAAGAAGATTATAGATATTTTGACAATAGTTCTCAGACCGTTTTAATTAAAGCAAGTAAAAACTATGTTAGTTTTTCAGAAAAGGTAACAGGTCAATATTTTTATTTTATTGATACAGATACTGTAGTCAAATACAATGCATTGTTAGCCGATCCTTATATTCCAACATTAGACTATAAAGTATTTTTAGGAAGGGACGGGCTAAGATTCCAATACATTCATAACGCCGATTATGATAGTAGAATTGATCCAGGAGCAACTAATATTATTGATGTGTATTTGTTAACAAAAAGTTACGACACAAAATTTAGACAATGGCTATCAGGAGCAATCGTTAACAAGCCATTACCACCAAGTTCTAATGAACTATACGATTTAGTTTCAGGAAATTTAAATTTAATAAAATCAATAAGTGACGAAATAATCTATCATCCTGCAAATTATAAAGTACTGTTTGGATCAAGCGCAACACCTGATTTACAAGCCAGTTTTAAAGTGATAAAAAACTTAAATCAAGTTGTATCAGATAACGATATTAAAACACGTATTATTTCAGCAATGGAAGAATTTTTTGCATTAGAAAATTGGGATTTTGGCGACACGTTTTATTTTAGTGAATTATCAACTTATGTCATGTCGCAGTTAGCACCTGATATTTCTAGTTTTGTTGTTGTACCAAGACTTAGTGGCCTTGGTTTTGGAAGTTTGTTTGAAATTAAATCTGCAAGCGATGAGCTATTTGTTAACGGTGCAACAGTTGATGATATTGAAATTACTACAGGAATTACATCATCGTCTATTAAATCTGTAGCAGGCACAACTATGCAATCAAATACTACTTCACAACAAAATGTAACAAGTTCTTCGTACGGAGCAAACAATGGCTGATAATACAAATCCAAACGGCGGAAAAACATCTAGTGCGGAACTATTACCTAAATATTATCGAACAGATGCAAATAAAAAGTTCTTACAAGCTACTGTTGATCAATTAATACAGCCCGGAACAGTAAAGAAAGTAAACGGATACGTTGGCAGAAAAAATTCTAAATCTACCACAGGAGAAGATATTTTTGTCCAAGCACCAACTAATAATAGACAAAATTATCAATTAGAACCAGGGTTAGTTATTAAAGATTCTCTTGATAACACCACTTTCTTTAAAGATTATCAGGACTATATAAATCAGCTTAATGTTTTTGGCGCAAATGTCAAGAATCATCAACGACTAAATGAACAAGAGTTTTATAGTTGGGATCCTCATATTGACTGGGATAAATTTGTAAACTTTCAACAGTACTATTGGTTGCCTTATGGTCCTGATGTAATTAAGATTTTAGGCATTCAAGAAAACGTTACAAGTACATACAGAGTTGAAATTAAAACTGAAGCAGATAATAATACTTACGTATTTTATCCCAACGGCCTAGTTGAAAACCCAAGTATTAGATTGTATAGAGGACAAACATATCGTTTTGAAATTAACAGTCCTGGAAATCCGTTTTCAATTAAAACTGCAAGAACAACAGGATCAGCTAACAGATATGAAATATCAAACGTCAGCGGCCACGCAGTCGAACAAGGTGTTATTGAATTTGTTGTGCCAACAAATTCTCCAGATTTGTTGTATTATGTAAGCGAATCAGATGCTGACCTTGGAGGTGTATTTGAAATACTTTCGGTAGATGAAAATTCGTTTTTAGATTTAACAACTGACATCATTGGGAAAAAGACATTCACACTACCTAACGGAACACCGTTGAGCAATGGGATGAAAGTATCTTTTGTTGGTACTGTTATTCCTGAAGAATATAAAACAGGACAATATTACGTTGAAGGCGTAGGAGAATCTATTACACTTGTTCCTGAATCGAGATTAGAACTAATTAGCCCGTATACAACTCCAGAAGCAGTATTGTTTGATAGTGACCCTTTTGATACATTACCATTTGGTGACTCAACCTCATTTTCTGGTAAACAAGATTACATTGTAATTAATCGACGAAGCGCAGATTATAATTCATGGACTAGACATAACAGATGGTTCCACAAGAGTGTTATTGAAGCCAGTGCGGCATACAATGGAAAAGTAGCAGACATAGACCAATCTGCACGAGCCGTGAGACCTATTATAGAATTTGAACCAGACTTAAAACTTTTTAATTTTGGAACTCGTTCTATTGTTGACGTTGATTTAATTGACACATACACTACAGATGTATTTTCAAAAATTGAAGGTCAATTAGGTTATAACATTGACGGAATTCCGGTAGCACAAGGACAACGAATTTTATTCCCAGCAGACACTGATATTCGTGTTAAAAATAAAATTTATAAAGTTGAATTTTTACTTCTTGATGGTGAAAGAAGAATTCACTTAGTAGAGCAAACACTTCCAGAAATTAATGATTGTGTTCTAATACGCCAAGGAATAGATAATCAAGGGTTATCTTATTGGTATGATGGTAGCACTTGGAATAAAGCCCAACAAAAAATCAGTTTAAATCAAGCACCATTATTTGATATTTTTGATAGCGGAAAAAATAGTTTTGGAGATAGAACTGTTTATGACGGATCAACTTTTGAAGGAACTAAATTATTTTCATATAAAATTGGTTCTGGTGCAACAGATTTAAATTTAGGATTTGCACTTTCTTATAAGAATATTGATAACATTGGTGATATTGTTTTTAATTTTAATATTTCATCAGATACATTCCAATACAAAAATGTATCGTACGTTATCGACAAAAAAATTAACGCAGGCTTTTTATTAAAAACTTTACCAAACGGACAAACAAAATTTGTAAACGGTTGGCAAGTTTCGCAGGTAGCTGACGTTCAACCTGCTATCCGAATCTATAAAGACTCTAATAAAGTTAATAACTTTGATATTGATCTTTTTGATAATATTAATGATCTTGCTGACTTGCATGTACGAGTGTACGTTAACGGTAAACGATTAGATAAGACACACTGGTCTGTAGTAGATGGTACATACTACAAAAAAATTGTTTTAGAAACTGATATTAAAACTACTGACATTTTAACAATCAAGGCTTTTGCAAAACAACCTATTAATGATAACGGATTCTACGAAATGCCAATAGGCTTTCAGAACAATCCGTTAAATGAAGATATCGTTGATTTTACTCTAGGAGAAATTTCTTCTCATCTTGATTCTATTGTTGATAATATTCAAGACGAATTTGTTGGTTTATTTCCAGGACCTAGTAACATTCGAGATTTAGGAAATATCACACGCTACGGTACAAGATTTGTTCAGCATAGCGGCCCTATAAGTTTAGCTGCTTATCATTTAACATCTCAGAATAACAATATTATTCGAGCAATTGAAGCTAGTCAAAATGATTACATTAGATTTAAAAGAAATTTCATTATTATAGCTGAGAAGCTTGGTGTTGATTCTGATCCTGTTCGACAAGTGAATTTAATCTTGCAAGAAATTGCCAAAGATAAACCAAAGACTTCCCCTTACTATTTCAGCGACATGGTTCCATTTTCAGGAAGCGTTCGTTCTGACTTAAAGGTATTTGACTACAGAATTAAAACATATCCGTTAACTAATACGTTTGATTCTACAGTACTGTCTAGTAAAGCTGTTTTAGTTTATTTGAACGGCGAACAACTATTACTTGGAAAAGATTATACATTTAATGATCAAGGATTTGTAGTTATTTCTGCTAATTTAGAAAATAATGATAACATAACAATTTACGAATTTGAAAATACTAACGGATGTTTTGTTCCTGCAACACCGACTAAATTAGGCATATGGCCAAAATACGAACCAAAAATTTATCTTGATACAAGTTTAGTTACTCCAAGATTAATGATACAAGGACACGACGGAAGTCAAATTTTAGCCTACGGTGATTTTAGAGATGATTTAATTCTTGAATTAGAAAAAAGAATTTATAATAATATTAAGATTTCTTATGACACTGAAATTTTTGATATAAACGATTATTTGCCTAGCTACAACAGAAATACTTCTTATTCTCTAACAGAATTTAACGAAGTATTATCTGTTCATTTTTACAGTTGGGCTAATTTAATTGAACAAGATTTTACAAAACAAATAAATTACGATAACGCAGATTCGAGAACTTATAATTATCGTGATATGTCAACTCCTGACGGTATAAGTCCTCTTCCTGGATATTGGAAGGGAATTCACAGATGGATGTTAGGTACTGATCGACCAAATATTTGTCCTTGGGAAATGTTAGGGTTCAGCGAAGAACCAGTGTGGTGGCAACAGGTTTATGGACCAGCTCCATATACTAGCAATAATTTAATTCTGTGGGATGATTTAGCTAAAGGTATTGTGAGAGAACCAAACAAACCGTTAGTGCAAAATACAAAATATATTCGTCCTTATATTGAAGGACATATCCCTGTAAATGAAAATGGTGAGTTAATAAGCCCTCTTGAATCAGGTCTTGCGACAGGTGTTATTACAAATTCAACAGCAGGCGATTTTGTGTTTGGAGATGTTAGTCCGGTTGAAAGTGCATGGAGAAGAAGCAGTCATTATCCGTATAGTGTGCTAATTACTTTGTTGTTAACAAACCCTGCTAAAATATTTGGTTTATTACTTGATAGATCTAGAATTGTTAGAGATTTATCAGGTCAACTTGTTTACAAAGATACTGAGCTTAGAATTAAACCTGCAAACATATTATTACCAAGCATTTATTCTAGTACAACTAGTGTTAGAACAAGCGGTATTATTAATTTTATTGTTGACTATATTCAAAGCGATAATTTAAAATCTTACGATCAGTATGTGTACGATTTAAATAATTTACAAATTAAGTTATCATATCGTATTGGCGGATTTACAAGTAAAGAAAAATTTAAATTGTTACTTGATAGTAAAACACCATTAACAACTGGTAGTGTATTTGTTCCTCAAGAAGATTACGATATCGTCCTTAACAGCTCTACACCGATTAAAAAAATTACTTATAGTGGAGTAATAATTACTAAATTAGCTGACGGATTTATTGTTAAGGGTTACAATAAAACACAGCCTTATTTTAAATATTATTCATTTACAAAAACTGGAATATTAATTAATGTCGGTGGTATTTCAGAAAGCTATACTAATTGGACTACAAATTCGCAATACTCCGCAGGCAAAGTAGTTGCATTTAATAACAGATATTATAGAGTAAAAACTCTACATACTACTGATACAGCATTCAATCCAGTGTATTATACTGCCTTGCCTACTCTTCCAATTATTGGTGGACGAGATGCTTATTTTAGACAAGATTGGGATAGAACCGAAGAACTAGTAGTACCATACGGAACAAAATTCAAAACTATACAAGACGTGGTTGACTTCTTATTGGGATACGGGGAGTACCTAAAAGATCAAGGATTTATTTTCGATAATTTTAATCCTGCATTAGGAGCTATCACTAATTGGGAAACTAGTGCAAAAGAATTTTTATTCTGGACTACACAAAATTGGAGTACAGGTGAAGACAAGTGGGTTGACTGGACAGCTAATCAACCCGTAGCACTTGGCGAAATTGTTAGATATAACGGTGATTACTACAGAGCAATAAATTCTTTAGAACCTGCTTCTGTGTTTAATACTGACGATTATGTAAAATTAGACGGTTTAAGTTCAATAGGAAGTAGTGTAATTAGTTTAAGTCCTGCTGCATCTAACTTAACATTTACATCTCCATTGGCAGTTGTCGATGATATTAGAAATCCGTTTAACGGATACGAAATATTCAAAGTTGATGGATCACCAATTCCTCCAACTTTCTTAAACAATTACAGAGATGAAAATGCTGTTAGTTATACACCGCTTCAAGACGGAATATATGGAGCAGTATTTTATCTAGTGCAAAAAGAACAAGTTGTGATTTTAAAGAATTCTACCTTGTTTAACGATACAATTTACAGTCCTACTAGTGGTTTTAGACAAGAACGTATTAAAATTGCCGGATATGTAAGCAGTAACTGGAAAGGCAATTTCAATGTTCCAGGATTTATTTTTGACCAGGCGACAATCCAAGAATGGGAAGCATGGAAAGACTATTCTCTTGGAGATATTGTTAAGTACAAACAATTCTATTATACAGCCAAAGAATTTATTTCAGGAGATGGTTCTTTTGTCTCTAGCCAATGGATGAAGTTAGATAGCAAGCCATCGTCTCAGCTATTACCTAACTGGTCTTATAAAGCAAGTCAGTTTTCTGATTTTTATAGTTTAGACAGCGATAATTTTGATGCTAGTCAGCAAGCCGTTGCTCAACACTTAATTGGTTATCAAAAGCGACAATACCTATCTAATATCATTCAAGATGATGTTAGCGAGTTCAAATTCTATCAAGGCATGATTGTTGAAAAAGGAACAAAAAATGTCCTTAACAAATTATTTGATGTATTAAGTGCTGATGGACAAGAAAGTGTAAAATTCTTCGAAGAATGGGCAGTTCGTGTTGGACAATACGGAGCAAGCGGTTCGTTTGAAAATATTGAATTTATTGTCGACGAACAATACGTAAAAAATAACCCTCAAGGATTTGAATTAGTTAAAGAGCATGACGATTCTGTAGTTGATTTTATATTACGACAAACGCCAAACGATGTATACTTAAAACCAATAGGGTATAATAGTAATCCTTGGCCTATCTCGTCTAATAAAAATCTATATCTAAGAACACCAGGATATGTTAGATCAGGCGACGTAAAACTTACTTTAAAAACATTTGAAGAAATTTTAACACAAGACATAACTTCTTTTGTAGAAGGAAATTGTGTTTGGGTTGGCTTTGAAGGCCGTGAATGGAACGTGTACAAATATACACGTTTTAATTCAACTGTCTTGAATATAGAATATAAACAAAATAAGTTAATTTTAACTTTAGCAGACGATGTTCTTATTGATTTAGGAACTTATCTTGGTATTGATCAAGCATTTGCTTATAACGGATTTTATAAAATAGATTCGATCCAAGGTCGTGTAATAACTCTTGCGGCAATCTTAACAGATCAACCAAAGGTATTTGCAGAACAAGACAGAGTTGTTCTAAGTTATTTTACGTCAGTTCGTTCTGCATCTATGGATGAATCTGACAAGACGATAAGTTTTCCAATTAACGATAATGATTTAATTTGGACAGACGACTCTGGAGACGGAAAGTGGGCTGTTTGGCAACACCAGAACATTTATTCTAAAAACGAAATAGTTAATACTGCTCCAAGTAATGGTCTATTTTACGGAAGGCAGTTGCTATTAAATCCTCCAAGTACAATTAGTATTATAACAACCAATCAGGGAGACGCGATTGTCTATGACAAAGCCGGGCCGTATGCACCTTGGTTACAACGTCAAACAATAACAGCACCATTTATTTCAACATCAACCGGATTTGGTTATTCAGATACTGCGGATTCTTTAACAGGAGATGTTATTGCAATTTCAGCAGATAGTACTTGGTTTGCTTCAGCAACACCGCTTGCGTCAAGCGTTTGCAGCAAATATGTAGGTGTTTGGGATTCATCAACAACGTATTCTGTTGGACAAATTGTAATTCATAATTCTGTCCCGTATGTTTCAGTATCATCGTCTACTAATAAAAATCCTGAAACGATATCAAATTCTTATCTTGGTATGTCGGGGACTGCGTTGACTGGTGCAGGTGTTGGTGCAACATTTAACATAACTACAAACAAAGCTAATTATTCAGCTACTATTGTTTCACCAGGAGACAGTTATGCCGCAGGAGATACAATAAGAATTTTAGGAGCATCGTTAGGCGGTTCCGCTCCTACTAATAACCTTATTATCAAAGTAACATCAATTGCCGGTGGCGCCTTATCTGGACCAATCGCTGCTATTACCGTTTCGGGTAATGCAAAAACATATTGGAAACCAATTGCTTATATTCCAGTTGATGCTACTGGATCTAATTCTAATCTAGATAATCAAGGTGTTGTTTCAATTTATAAGAAAGATAACAACAATATATTTTCTTTAGTGGCAACAATATTAAGTCCACTACCAAGTAACAATCAACAATTTGGTACAAGTTTAGTATTTGCTGATAATACATTATTTGTTGGTGCAAATGGACATAACAATAATACAGGTATTGTATATAGACTTGATTACAAAACAGTTGTTGAAGTTAGCACTTCATATAATCCAACAGGAAGTGCAGGAACAACAGTAGTATTGACAAGTACAGCAGGTATTGAAGAAGGAATGTACTTGAGCGGAACTGGATTTACTAGCGGACAATATGTAGCTCAAGTTAATCAAGCATCTAATTCAATTATTATTAGTGCAGAACCTGATGCAACACCGTCTGGTAAAATTGAATTTACAACTACAGATTGGCGATACAACTTAGACAATATTTTAGAAATTCCATCATTACCTGCATTTAGCAAATATGGATCTGTATTGTCTATTAGCTCAGATAATAATACGTTATTAGTTAGTACAGTTGGCGTTGATCGTCCAATACAAGATCCTCCAGTTCCTGGAACAGTATTTGTTTATAAGAAAAATCTTAATGATTATAACTTAGCTCAAACAATTGATAGCGATGAATTTGGATTTGGAACAAGTTTAACAGTTTCTAATTCCGGAGAATATATTGCAATTTCATCAATACTTGCAGATGGAACTAGATTAGACCAAGGAAAAGTTTATGTTTATAAAAATGTAAATGATTCTTATCAATTCTATCAAGATCTGTACAATGTTAAACCAGAGGTTGCAGGATTCTTTGGAACTAAGATTTCATTTATGAACAACTACGAAACATTAGTTGTTTTTAACAAAGGATCGGATAATGTTTTAAAAACAAAATTTGATTTAGGTGCAACAACGTTTGATAATAATTTGACCAGAATATATGATTTAATCGAAGATGGCGGAAGGATCGACATATACGATCGATATGCATCTAATTGGGTATATAGCGAAAGTTTAGAAAATACTGACGATTTATTATCTGGATACAGCATTGGTTTAGCAGTAGGTTCTAATCAGGTAATTGTTGGATCGCCTAATGCGTTAGACCAAGGATACAAATCTGGTAAAGTTTACGAGTATAGAAAATCGATAGGTAAGTTTAGTTGGTCAATCTATAGAAAACAAAATGACCGTGTAGACATTGACAAAATTAAAAGAGCATTTTTATACAACAAAGCAACTAATAAACTTGTATCGTACTTAGATATTATTGATTCAACTCAAGGAAAAATTCCAGGTATTGCTGATCAAGAAATAAGATTTAAAACATTCTATGATCCTGCTGTGTATAGTGTAGGAGATAGTACAGTTAATGTTGACGATGGTATGGCCTGGACTAAACAGTATGTTGGTACACTATGGTGGGACTTAAGAACTGCTAAATTCTTAGACAGTCATGATACAGATTTAGTTTATAGAAACAGTACTTGGAATACTATTTTCCCAGGAGCAAGTATTGATATCTACGAGTGGGTTGAAACAAAATACACACCTGAAAAATGGAATAGTTTAGCAGATACAGAAGAAGGTGTTACTGCCGGAATAAGCGGAACAAGTCTGTACGGAAATGATGTATATTCATTAGTTAGAAAATATGACAGCGTAGCTAAGAGCTTTAAAAATACATATTATTTCTGGGTTAAAAATAAAAAAACAGTACCTAATGTTCTAGGACGTTTAATTTCAGCCAGCGATGTATCAACATTGATTGAAAATCCTCGCGGATACGGATACAAATACATTGCGTTAACTAGTTCAAATTCTTTCAGTCTTGTAAATGTAAAACCTCTTTTACAAGATAAAGATGTTGTATTAAGTGTAGAGTACTGGACAAGTTCTAAAACAGACGAAAACATTCATAGCGAATGGAAGATTATCAATAATAATATTGAAACATCTATTCCTCCAAACATTGAGCAAAAGTGGTTCGATAGTCTGTGCGGAAAAGACAGTCAAGGACGTTTAGTTCCTGATCCTGCTCTTCCACCAAAATTAAAATATGGAATAGAAAATCGTCCTCGTCAGGGAATTTTTATCAATCGTTTTGAGGCTTTAAAACAATTTATCGAGCATGTTAACAATGCACTGATTAAAGAACTTGTAGTCGATAATTCAGATTTATCTAAACTAGAGCAATATGAAACAGAACCAAGCACTATTACAGGCTTATATGATTCTACTTCAGACTCAGAGTTAGAACTTAGATTTGCCAACATTGGAAATTTTGAAAAACCACAGTTTGCACCTGTTATTGAAAATGGAAGAATTGTAGGTATTGATATTATTAATAAAGGTAAAGGTTATGTAATTGCACCTTATTTTACAATTACTGGTTCAGGTACAGGCGCAATTATTCGTTCAGTGATTGACGTTAAAGGACAAGTTACAGGTATAGAAATTATATCTGAAGGCTACGGATATTCTTCTGATACATTAGTTACTTTAAGAAACTATAGTGTACTAGTACATAGTGATTCTGTTGCTAACGGAAACTGGAGCATTTATACCTACGAGCCTTCAACACAAGTGTGGTCGCGTGTAAGAAGTCAGTCCTATGATGTTAGAAATTATTGGAATTATGTTGACTGGTATGCTACAGGATATAACCAGTTTACTTCAATAGATCATTCAATAGTGTCAATGTCAGACTTGCAAGAACTAGAATGTTCAGTTGGACAAACTGTTAAAGTTAGAGTAACAACAGCTGGCACTTGGTTATTACTTGAAAAATATGCTAATTCATCTAGCATTGACTGGACACAAAGTTATAAAGTAGTTGGTAAAGAAAAAGGTACAATTCAATTTGTTCCAGAACTTTATAGTTTTTCTAACAGTGAGTTTGGTTTTGACGGATCGTTATATGATTCAGGAATATTTGATAACTCTGCATCAACAGAACTTCGTATTATTTTAGAAACACTTAAAAACAATATTCTTGTTGACGATATGAAAGAGGTTTATTTAAATCTCTTCTTCAATAGTGTGCGTTATGCATACACTGAACAAAATTATATTGATTGGATCTTTAAAACTAGTTTTGTCAAAGCTCAACATAGTGTTGGTGAACTAAAACAAAAGGTAACATATAATAGTGATAATTTAGAAAATTTTGAAGATTACATTAACGAAGTAAAACCTTATAGAACAAAAATTAGAGAATATGTAAGTGCATATAATAAAGTTGATACAAATCAGATATCAACAACAGACTTTGATTTACCACCTGTTTACGAAAACGGAAAATTACTACCAATAACAACTAATGTTATAAATGGTATGATAGAAGCTGATAACAATCAAGTATTGACTTACCCGTGGAAGCATTGGTACGACAATGTTGGTTTTTCAATTATTTCTTTAGACATTGTTGACGGTGGTTCTGGTTATAGAGCCGAACCAGTTGTTAAAATTATTAGCAATACTGGTTCTGGCGCAACTGCTAGAGCATTTTTTACTAATGGAAAAATTAATCGTGTTGTACTTTTAACTAAAGGCTCGGGGTATTTAAGTGCACCGACAGTAGTCATTGACGGCGGATTAATTGACGGTGGAACACCTGCGAAGGTTATTGCAAAATTAGGAAATAGTGTAGTAAGAAGTAATTTAGTAAAAATAAAATTTGACAGGATTACACAAAAATATTTTGTTAATAATTTACAAGAAACAGAAGAAATTTCTGGTAGTATAGTCTCCGGATCAAAGCTACAATTTTCTTTAAAATGGGCGCCAGATGTTCGAATAGGAAAAACTACAGTTCTTGTAGGCGAGTTAGGTAGACAAGTTGAAGTACTAAGATCGAATTATAAATTAGCAACAGTTAAATCTACATCTAAAGGTTACACAAGTTATAGCGGTACAATTACTTTTGATGTTGCGCCTAAGAAAGGTTCGATTATAACAATAACATACATCAAAGATTGGTCGCTTTTAAATGCAGCTGATCGTATTCAATATTACTACGACCCAGCAACCGGTGAACTAGGTAAAGACTTGGCTCAGTTAATGACAGGCGTTGATTACGGTGGTGTTAATATACACGGATTAAATTTTGATATCAGTTCTGGTTGGGGTAGTGTTCCTTACTATACAGATAAATGGGCAAGTTTTGATTCTACATTTGATGATTACATTGTTACTGTTTCAGCAGGAACATATCAATTTACATTACCGTATGTACCAGCAGATGGTACTGAGATGAATGTTTATTATGTAGGTAAGAATACTGATTCGTATGTTGGAGATGGTTATACTTTAATTTACAATTTTAATATTAATGACGTCTACCCTCCAACTGCTACAGTTGTAATTGACAAGTTGTTCAACAATACAGGATCTATAAATGTTGCTGGAAGCGACATCATTAAAATATCTAACACAACTGGAATCAAAATTGGTGATATACTAACAATTGATCCTGATTTCCCTCAAACTGTAGGGTTTGAAACTAAAGTTGTAAGTATACTTGATAGTACTAGAGTTAAATTAGACCAGATTCTATTTAAAAATATTGCCAACGGAACTACAGCAAAATTTACTCGAACACTAATAGATCCAACAGATTGTACAATCAATCCTAACGGTACTATATTCTTGCAAGAACCAATTCCAACAGGTGCTACTTTAAACATTGAAGCTTATGTTAATCCTGTTAGACTCGATGATCCTAATTTTACTGTAACAGGTGCTGCCCAACAAGCTCTTGACGACTTGGAACAAGATTATGCATTTATTATTTCTAATAGAAATACTTTAATTAACAACAAAAATTCTTCAGAAGCAAATTTAGAAAATTATAATGCTGAACTAGTAAGCAAACAAGCAGAATTAAATGCTTTATTGGTCATACTTGATGGACTAGATCCAAGTGACCCATTGTATGCCCCAACAGTAAGTCAGATCAATATACTTGTAAACACAGAAATTCCAAATATACAAGCATCTATTGAAGTTGAACAAATTATGTTAGACAACATTAATTCTGATTTAGCTGCTAACACTATTGAAAAAGCTGCCAAGACAGTTGAAATTAATGATGCAAAAGCATATCTTGACAGTTTACCTCCATTAGCAAACTTAACAGCAATAATGCAAACTATTATTTCTGATGGAATTCCCGACAGTGAACTAGACCCAACATATAAAACATTTATAATTCCTGCAGCAATTGATGTCTATGACGGAGATCAATTCATTTGGCGTCGAGCAGGAAGCGATGGATCGGTTCTGCCTCAAGACCAAGATTATGATACTGCACTAAGCGGAGGAGAATTTTTAAGTACTGCTCTTACAAGTGCAACTGGTTTAGCAGCAGAAGACATTATTGTTGACGGTGACGGGTTTGTAACACCAACAAGTAGCCCGGCCACAGAAGAAGTAGTTCCAGGACAAATTGTTGATGCAGTTGCAATCAAAGTATACGATAGACCAAGTGTTGGATCTGCTAATATTAGAGTTGACAGCTATGTTGCAGATGGTATTCAAACTGATTTTGCAATAACACAACAACCAAATAGTCCTACAGCAGTTATTGTTAAATTTACAAACGGATTTAGAGATCCGTTAACAGATGTACTATCATCTACTTCAACAATAAAAACAGTTAACGATGATTATATTATTGACTATGGTAATAAACTAGTTAAATTTAACACAGCACCTACACAAGGCGAACTAGTTTCAATTTTTAGTTTTGGATTTAATGGTTCTAATTTATTAGATTTAGACTATTTCATTGGTGACGGGTCTACAGTCGAATTTGTAACAAAAGCACCTTGGGTTGAAGATGTTAATTACATTGTTTATGTAAACGGAGAACCAGCAGAGCCAGGAACTCCTGCACTATTTAAAACAGATTCAAGTTATGAAAGTGCCAACAGAATAGGATTGTATTTTAGTGTTCCACCATCTGCCGGCGCTTTAATTAACTATGTCATCGTTAGTGGAACAGAACAAACATACTCAATTACAAAAACACAACGCATTCAAGGTAACGGATCAAATGTTTATAATTTAGAATATGCAGTTGGTGACAAGTTACCAGCAGAATCAAATATGTTGGTTAGAGTTAATAATAAATTCTTAAAAGGACCAAACAATAGCTACTATACAATTACAGGAAATAAAGTCAACTACGCAATTGATCCTATTAAGTTCCTACCATATTCTTTGTCTGCCAATGACATCTACGTTTATGCAGGAGGCAAATTACTAACATCTGGTATTGACTATACTGTTGAGTTAAGTGGAATTACTGTAAAGATTACACAATTAATTCGTAAAAAGTATTTGAATCAAGAATTGATTATCAGTGTTAAACAAGATCAAGAATATACGTATATTCCTTCAAACGGTGTTACATCTGCACAAATTCAATTTGTAAAAAATTATGTATCTACTGATTTAATTGAAGTTGTAAGTTCTTATAAACACGATATTTTAGATATACAAAGAACAGGCGTTAATGTTAGTTCAAACTTTGAATTAACACCAGACACACCTGAATTTTACAATTATAAAGGTGTTGCTGGAGGTGTAATACAGCTTGATAGATCTGTTATTGATGACAACTATGTTTGGGTTATTAAGAACGGTTTATTGTTAACACCAAGTGCAGACTTTAAACTAAATCAAGATAAAAAGAGCATTAAGTTGGCATTCTACCCAGATCCTGCTGATGAATTTACAATCATAACTTATGGTAGCCAAGTTTTAAAATCTGGTGTTTCTTATATGCAGTTTAAAGACATGTTGAATAGAATACATTTTAAACGATTAAATGCAAATAAGAGAACTATATTAGTTAAAGATTTAAAATATCTTGACACTTCTATTGAAGTTGAAGATGCAAGTAATTTTGATGCGCCTAGTATTGCAAACAACAAGCCAGGTATTATTGAAATTCGAGGAGAACGTATTGAGTTTTTTACCTTGCAAACAAAAGTCGAAGGCACAGTAACAACTTACTTGTTAGGACAGTTGCGAAGAGGAACTCTCGGAACTGGAGTTAGCAAAATCCATAAAGCAGGAAGTTTTGTTCAAGATATTGGTGTTAGTGAAACTATTCCATATGTTGAAAAATCAACAATTGAACAAATTAAATCAGACGGAACTAATATTGTTCCTCTAACATTCGTGCCAACTAAATCATCAGATTCTTGGACTTATGATACTGGCTTTACAAGTTCAATACCAACAGGCTACGGACAATCAAACGACATTGAAGTATTTGTTGGCGGATATAGTTCTATTCCATGGAGCAATGGAATTATATACAAAGTTAATGATATTGTTGAAGTAGGAAGCTATACATTTAGATGTCTAGCAGATCATATAAGCGGGCTAACATTTAAAGATAGTGTTACAACAATCGAATTTAATCAAGACGGCAGTTATAACACACTATTAGAAAATGTAACATCAAGCACAGTATGGACATTCTTTGTAGGTAATATTCGTTTGAAGAAACAACCATACAAAATACACAATGTTGATAATGCACCAGATAGTCCAGAAGGAGATGTACAATTAGATGCGGAATTTGCTGTAGACGGTTTCAGCAACGAGCTTAGATTGACCCATCAGTTAACCTTTGGCACCAGGGTAACTGTTGTAAAACGCACAGGAATTGCATGGGATTCAACTACAAATATACTAGATGACGACAGCAAAATTGCACGTTTCTTAAAAGCCGTGCCGGGTGTTTGGTACACAAATATTGGTAAATATGAGAACAAGGCAGGAATTCCGTCCAGTTTTGACAGCAGTACAGGAACGTTCGATAGTGCATCGATAACATTCGATCAGGAATAAAACATGGCAAAAAAAGTAATTAACGTCGGTATTACAGCGAATGACTCCACAGGAGACCCGCTAAGAGCCGCCGGTAAGATAATAAATGACAATTTTACAGAATTATACAATGCACTTGGCGGTGAAAACGGCGCTCCTTTAAGTATTGTTTCAAAAGTTATTGCAGGAAAAGGGATAGCAGTAAGCAGCGAAACAGGTGATATTTTAGTAACAAACAAGATAGCTACCCAAGAGGAAGTTGGCGGTATTCGCATTGGCTTAGGAATTAATGTTGACCAGGATGGCATAGCCAGTGTTCAAGTTTATGAACTACCTAAAGCTAGTAATACAATATTAGGCGGTATCAAAGTTGGTGATAGACTTAGTATTGATGCTAATGGTGTATTAAGTGCTGACCCAGGAGCATACACTCTGCCTAAAGCTACTGCCAGCGTATTAGGCGGAGTTAAGATTGGTAACGGTTTAGAAATTGATACCGCAGGAGTAGCCAGTGTTAATTTTGGTGCATACAGTTTGCCTGTAGCTTCAGGAAGTCAGCTTGGTGCTGTTAAAATTGGTTCAAGATTGACTATTACAGACGGAGTCTTAAGTGCTGATATACAAACAATTGGTCAAGTTGATAGGCTTACAGCCAGCAGCCAGACACTAATATTAGACTCTACCGGTAGACTTAGTTATCCAGGTAATAACGTTCATCAGCAGTCAAGTCGTGTTGTAATTCCTCCTAATGTAGATACTGTAATTTACAGTACTAACGGCGAATACGTTAGAGCAATTAAGATGTTTATCTTAGTAGAAAAATTTACAAACACTTACGAATCACAAGCGTGTGAACTCATTGCAACAGTTGACGAAGCACAAAATCAAATATATGTTTCAGTGTATGGAGTTACATACACTGGAACAAATCCTATTGCAACATTTGACGGTCAATATTCATTGGCAACAAATAATTTTGAAATTACAGCAACACCAGTTAGCGGAGTTGACACTCTTAATGTAAGAGTACAAACAACAGAATTAAACGGAACAGATTAAAAGGAAGCGAGCATGGCAATTAAACCATTTGAAATACAAGGATCAACACTAACTATTGGAGGTGTTGACTTACAAGCAGGTAATACTAGTGTTGTTATTCCTGGTGTAACACAAGCAACTAGTTATCGTGTAGAAGAAGTTGAAGATACTGGTGATCAGACTAGATCATTCGGACAAGTTGCTCCTATTATCATCGACTATCAAATATTCTTAGATTATCTTAATAACGGTTCATCAAGCGGCAGAGCAGTTTATAGTGTCAATGAACTGGACAGTGAAGGATTTATTGACGGTATTAGTGTCGATGCTCCAGGTTCATATACTGCTAATGAAAGAAGTGCGGCAGTTGGGAATGATCTTCACGCTTACATTGGTACAGCAGTTGGTGACGAGTTCAATCCGTTTGTGCCAACTGATTGGGATATTATTCCTTTCCGTCCTAAGATGCGAGCAGGTGAGATCGAAACTATTGGAGGCGGTGGTGGAAGTGGGTTAGTACAACGTACTGTTAACTATCCTACAGGTGAAAACGGCGATACTGCCGGAACAATGGTATTGGACCCACAAGGTAATGTTTACGTTTGTATCGCGGACTATGTTCAAGGAGAAGTGGTAGAAGGCGATACTGATATAGAAACCAGTGAACCGTACAACATAGGACAAACCGGCGGCGCACTTTTAGTATGGACTACAAACATAGCAGACTACTCTGATATAAGTGCCTTGTTTACAACAGATGGATGGGACGGTAGTTCTACATTCGATCATTCTAGCCCAGGAAGTTTTACTATAGTTAGTGAAGCATTTCAAGATTATCCAACAGCACACACTTGTACAAGAGTAGGCACTAACGGATCTGGAAGTCTTTTCTTTAATGTTAACTACACATCAGGCGATGCTTCGGATATTGCTCAAAGTTCCACAGCCACAGTGGCTTGGTCTATTACTCCTACACAGGCCAATATTTGGGAACAGTTAAGCACAGGTAGCAGTGGCGGCAATCAACTACTTAATGGTGGTGAGTCATTTGCCCTAATGTCAGAAGGCGATGTTGTATTTGACGGAGTAGGTAATGGTGGTGTTAATCGTGGCTTAGTTTGGAACTATGGTGTTAACCAAGGTGACGGTACTAACAGTATGGTACGCCAAGACATGTCTGGATTAACAGTTCATGCTTACACAGAAGGCAACGGTGGTGGATCTACAGGCAACAGCAATGATGGTTATTCAGCACCAGTGCGTATTACTACTAACCAAGATGCTAACGGAAAAGTTTGGACTTTTGACGGAGCAGGCAATTTAACATTCCCAGACGGTAGCGTACAAACAACAGCCTACACTGGTCAAAGCGGCAGTGGCGTAACAACAACATACTATGTAATGGCCAACGTTGACGGTACTGTTCTTACAAGTACAGACGGTGTAACTTGGTCAACACCGGTTGACATTACTAATAACGGTATCAATCATGTAGCGACCAACGGTACAAACATTGTTTACATAGACGGAAGTACTGTTGGATACACTTCATTCGCAACACCAGCAACTGCTACCGAAACATCAATATCTGTTGATGGTTTATCGGATATTAATACTCAGCAAATAATTTATGGTGGTGGATATTTTGTAATAGCAGGCAGCGGCAACAACGGAACATTCCGTGTGCCAGTGTATGGATATTCAACTGACGGTGTAAACTGGACATTCAAGACTATTACTGATTCAGCACTACAGTTAGTTTTTTCTAATAGCAACAGCGAAGACTGTGATTTTAACGATGTAGATTATAACGGAGTAGGATTTAACTTTGCTGTTAATGGTACTAATGTAGGCGGTGGCGTTTATACAACCAACATTACAGAAACATTTACAACAACAAATTATTTTAGTATGGTGCCAGGCATCCAAGTTGCTTGGAACGGAAATGCTTGGTTCTACTACAATAGCAGCCAAGGAAGCGGTACAACCAGTAGTGTTGATCCAAGAGGTGCTAGTTGGGATGGTCCTCTTGACCCGTGGGGCACAAGAGTTGTTGACCTCGGGTATACATCAAATCCAGATATAAGTGATACTATGTCTGGTGGTGATGGAGTATTAGCAATGTCAGACGGGGAAGGACATGTAGCTTATTCTACTAACAACGGTTATACTTGGACTATTATTACTCCAATCCCTTATAATAATAGTATTTCTGATATTGTTCGCGGAACAACTACTACTATATCTTGGAGTGGTACTAGCCACGGATTTAGTAACGGTGAAAAGATAGTTATTTCCGGTGTCACAAGTTTTGATGCCGGTGAACCAGGAACAAGCAATCAAAGTTACAACGGAACTTTTTATATTAAAGACAATGGTGGTACACCTGAGTTATACACAGACCAAGGATTAACTACACCTTGGGACACTAGCACATATTGGCCTCCAGGAACTGGCCCTGGTAGTATGACAGGCACAATTACATTCAGTCATGGTACTTACATTGACGCAATGGACTATGCTAACGGTTACTTCTACATTGGTAACGATGATGAGCAAGTTGCCAGAGCAAGTACAAGCGACATGACAACTTGGACTATCTTAGATGACCAAAACAATGCGTTTGAATACTGGAATGACTTTTATGGTTATACTGCTGTCGGCGCAAGTATTGTCCTAAGCGAATTAGTCGGTGACGGTGCTGTGGCATCAACTGGTTACAAAACTACAGTTTATACAGACTGGAATGGTTACCAAGGCGGTGAAGCTGGTAGTGATTGGTTCCCATATACCGAACAGATTGCTGTAGGCGATACACTAACATTCCGCAACGGCGAAGTTCGCACCGTTACAGATGTTAACCAAAGCCCCGGAGGCCATACAGCAGTTGTATGGAACGGTACTGTGGATGGCAGTGATACTAATCCAAGATATCCTATCGTAATTACATCATCTGTCTATGTTGAAGCAGTTAAAAACACAGCAAGAATCAAACCAGACACAGATGCGGCCACAGACTTTGACCAGTACATGGACATCTATGCTGGACAAGTTCCAGTAGTCAATACACCTATTGACAGCAAACATATCCATATGGCTGGACATACTGGCGAAGTAGAACTTTTCCTAGGCACAGACAACAACTATGTCAGCGTTAAAGAAGCAGGCACAACATCAGCAAGTGTAAATTTACACAGTGAAAATGATGTTAGCGTTGTTGACAGTAACTTACGCTTAAATCGTAAAGGCAGCAGTTGGGCATCTGTTTACGGTGACGGAGAAAACCACAACTTACACAACCAAACATATGATGTATCTTGGGCAACTATCACAGTTGACGACCAAGGTGACTACTATGTAGGCGGTGAATCAAATAGTTATTCAGAAGCAATCGTTAGCAAAATTAGCCGCGATGGCGAATTGTTATGGAGCAAGTATGTAAACGGTGACAATACTGCTGGTTGGCAGTTAGACGGTGTTGCTTATTACAATAACGAAGTCGCTTCACTTGTACAAACGCAGTACGACAGAAACCACAATTACTATAAACTAACTGTACATGACAGCGAGTCGGGCGATGTTAAATCAACAATAGACATTTATGATACAGAAGGTAACATTGAAGCACGACACATGATTCATCACTCAACACTAGGTTGGGTAGTAGTAGGTAGAAACTACGGTGAATCATCAAATACAATGTCAATAAGCTCAATAGGAGCAACTGGTACTGGCATTATTGAATTGCCTGGTAGTCAGGCACAAATAAACGGACAATATCCAGACTGGCAAAGCGGATCATGGTCTATGTCGGGAACCAACATTACTGGAGTACAAACACTACAGTTAGGTGTAGGTTTATATCAAGCAGTTCCTTTAACAACAGTTACTGGTATTGGCTCGGGTGCTACAATTTCGTTGATTGCCGACTACAACTATGGCAACTATGGATACGATGTGATTACAAATGTAGGTCAAGATTACCAAACCGATGACGAAGTTAAAGCGTTGGGTAGTTTGCTAGGCGGTGTTGACGGCGGATCTTCGATAATGGCCAGTTACGGCGCGGTTACTCCTGGTGCCCAAATAAAGATTTATTTTGATAAGACAACATATCCTGACTTGTACAATCAACTTACTAACGCAAGTTATCAGGCAGTATATGATACCAACTATTACAATATAGTAGGTGTTCTAAGCCAAGGAGCCAACTGGGAAGTTACTCTTGATACCAGCGTAATTCCAAGCGGTAGTCCAATAACATTCTATACACAGCACGGTAATGACGCCTACTTTACTATCTATGGTAATGGCGGCGCTTTCGACGGTATTAAATACGCCCTTAACGGTCAAGCATCTAAGGCAACGGTTCGTATAGATATGGGCCGAGCAATGGGTTATGGTTCAACAGATTTTACTGGCGGATCATTTACATTAGGTAAAACAATAAATGCTCAACCATTTGTTTGGACTAGTTCTGGATTGAAGAAATACTTACCAAGTCCGCAGACTAATGGTTGGGGTTACGCTCAATGTGTGGCAGAAGACACATACGACGGTGGTTTAGTTGTAGGTGGTTACATAGACAACAGTAGCGGAAATGCTTTTGTTTGGAAACTGTTAGCCGATGGTACTACATCTTGGGCAAATACTATTAACACCGATGGTAGTGCTATAAATCATGTAGCAGTTAGCGCAGTCAACGGTGATATTTTTGCTTCAAACGGTGCTACATCTATAAACAAGTTTAACAGCAGTGGCTCATTTATTGACAGATATGAAACAAACGGCCCGTATGGTTTCAATGCTCACGTTTATCTTGCTGTTGAAGACGGAACAGAATACTTGTATGCGGGCGGACAAGGCGGTTCTATGTGGACTAATGGCGGCGCCTTATTTGTGTCAAAACTTACTACAGACTTCAAAGTTGTTTGGGGTAGATCATTAGAGGATAATTCTCAAGGAATAAATGGAAACTACGATTTCAATCACGTCAACTTTGCACTAGGCAAAGGTCAAGCATCGTTAGTTGGTTACAGTCACTTAAACGGGTTAAATTACTATAACGGTGTTATCCTTACATTATCTACCAAGGATGATTTTGAGACTCGCTCAATAGGACGATGGAATTTAGTACAGTCGGGATATATGAGCTGGAGTAATAATAACGCAAGCAATTATTCAGCATACGATTTGATAAATGTCGGCGGCGTTAGCCCAACAACTTCAAGTATGTTATCAGAACTTGAGACATCTCAACTAAGTTGGACAAACTATACATTCCAGTATAAACTAATTGACTTGAATCCAACAAAGCAAGGCATTCGTGGAGTTGAGGCTATCGAGTTTGCTGACGGTGGTGTGTTAGAACACAATCCAGCAATCATTCCTCCAAGCGTACATTTTGATAGTAATTACAGTTGGAACTATACACTACAGTTAAGCGACATTGGTAGATTTATTATAAATCAAACAATTCCTAACGATAGTTACTGTCAAGACCTGTACATTACAGTTCCGCAAAATGATGTTGTTCCATTCCCAGTAGGCACTGTTATTACATTAATTAACACTCATGATGTTAATAATAATGGTTACAGAATTTATGTACAGCCTGAGAATTACGGTAATAACGAAAGTCCAAAGATCTGGGCAACAGGCGGAAATCAAAACCCAAGCACCTGGAGTTTCCAAGGTATGCAGACTGCTACACTAATGAAGATTAGTACTAACGGTTGGTTGCTAACTGCTAACGATATTACAAACGAGGACTAATATGCCAGTACTACAAGCAATACAAACAGTAGTAGGACGCACGGGAGGAGGAGGAGGCCCTCCTCCAGTAACTGGAAAAGATTTCTTCTGGTCCGCCGACAATGACACATGGTTAGCACTTGGCGGATATTACACAACAGGACTATTTTCAAATCCTGCTCCAGCATCTGCTGCCTACACCTATCCCGATGGAAGTTATACTGGAGTAACTAGAACTTTCTCCGGCAGTGAATACTTAATCAGTCCTAACTTAGGCATTGGTGGTGCTTGGCCGACAAACACTATAACTATAGACTTATGGTTCTATCCTACTGCTAATAATGTTCAGATATTAAGCGAATTAAATGCTCAAGATCCCGGAGCAGGTTATCACTATACAGTATTAGAACTTGACAGCAGTGGCTATGTCAAGGCTATGTTCTGGCAAAATGCTCCACAAGGTTTTAGTCAAATTATTACATCAGCAAGCCCTGTAGAGTTAAACAAGTGGAATCACATTTATTTTACAGAAGACGCACAAGGCGGACATACGCTTGAGTTAAACGGTGTAGGCACAGGTGTACAAAATCCTGTTTATACTAGATCTGGCCCAGGTTCTACAACTGAATACTTTGCTATAGGAATAAGCGACGCTACCTATATGGTCGCTACTAACAGATTTCAAGGTAAAGTTGGATACTTGTCTATTAACGACTATGTAGTACCTTCAACTTATTCTAATACAGTTAATAGATTTAGACCCGCATACTCCGATACTGGCATAACGCTAGGCACATCGTGGACTGTTGAGATTATCGCAGAACTAACTCCCACAAGTTTCTGGGCTACATTGTGGGGCAATGAAAACTATTTTGCTAACCTTGGACACTTTGCTTACTTTACCAGCACATCAAATCTAAACGTTGGATCGCCTGCTGGTACAGACACATACAATGTGTCTGGTATTGAACAAAAAGGCTACTGGGCATTTACCCACACAGATGGTGGCGGGGTAAATGTCTACAGAAACGGTGTACTAATAACACCAAGTTCTTCTGGATATGTACAACCATTCCCTGCTGGCAATACTTTATTAATCGGTGCTAGACATAATAACGATGGCACAGGCACAACTGATATTTGCTCAGGAAACTATTACTATAATGCTATAAACAATAGCACGGCCTTAGATGCTACTGCTATCCAAGCATCTTACGATAGTTTAAAAGGAACATACGGACTACCTTAACGAATTCCTTGCGCTTTTAACTTAATACAGGTATCGCACTTTCCACAAGGTGCGATATTTTTTTCTGTGTAGATTGGATGTCTACAACTCCAAAACATATTGCGTAGACTTTCAGGCAAACTGTCGTATATTTCACGCTTGCTCATATTCAACACTGGGTAAATCTTTTCAACTGGGGTAAATGCTTCGAGGATTTTGTTTGCTCGCTTGCGGCGTTCTTCTAATGCGTGATTTCCATCATTAGCCTGCATACCCATAGCAACTAGTTTAATGTCTGGATTCACACTAGCAACATATCCAGCAAAGAAGTTCATAGTGTCTGAGTCATATAAAAAGTTACGGCCGTAGGGTTGTGTGCCTATTTCACTTTCACTGTAGGCAAAGTTAAATCCTAAGCGTTTAAGTTCTTGAGTGGCAAGATCGACAGCAATGGCTTCTGCTCGGTGCCTTTTCTCAACATTCTTGTTATGTACATGATGTATATGGATGTCATAGTCTTTATATTCAGGTTCTGTCAGCAGTTTATAAACCATACCCAGGCTGTCTAAACCGCCTGAGTACATGGCTAGTATTGTTGGTTTTTGTTCCATATGAAAAATGTATAAACTTCGTTAATAGGGTGTTCCTGCGGCTGTGGTGTTAATTCTTCAGCACGAGGGAAATACACCGCATACTTCGTGGGCCAGTTAGGGTTTAGGAAAGCACGGGCAACAAATCTGTTACAGTTTGGCAGTACCGCTTTCAGCAGGGCTTGACAAAACTGTTCACCAAATGCCAGCCCGCCATCTATTATTACTGTATCCCAATGTTCATCTAACGTGAACCAATCACGCTGTTTTAACTTAGGATCAGCATATAAAGGATGTAGATCCCACG
>Ga0255174_1000134_pt1 | contig 42389 bp, 39 predicted proteins | sample Atl_Atl_RepB_8d_FD_189953 | JGI IMG/M metagenome (GOLD analysis project Ga0255174, IMG submission 189953) | Freshwater microbial communities from Altamaha River, Georgia, United States - Atl_Atl_RepB_8d | ecosystem: Environmental > Aquatic > Freshwater > River | place: USA: Georgia | collected...
ATTCAATCAGTACCTAGAAAAACTTAAAAGATTCGATTAAGATTGTTTTGGTTGTTTTGGCTTGCGTGGCTTTTTGGCTGCTGCAGGTTTCTTTGCACGAGGCTTTTTAGCAGGTGCTACTGACTCTACCATAGCTTGTGATGCTTGTTCAGCAACCGGTGCTGGTTCTGCAACCACAGGCGTTTCAACCTTGTACGGTGCTGCTTCTGGTTGTGTTGCTTCTGCTGTTTTACTGCCAAATAGTTTTTTAAAAAATCCAATCATGATTGATTTTCTCCTTGTGATTTATTTATAATTATATATGCTACTATATTAAAATATGCATAAAAATTTACCAATAGTCGTTGTAACTTGTATACGAGACCTGCCAATGTTATGTTTGCAGGCTGAAAGTATGAAAACTTACTACAACACTTGGTTGCCCAAAGATTATGCTAAAACAGATTTATATATTGTTGTAAACGAACCCAAGGAAAAGCTCGATCACTGGAATGCACACTTTGAGCACATATCTAAAGAATACGATCGATTTAATGTAACAGTTTTATACAGAGATCAATTTATAAATGATTGGAATACATGGATACCTAGTGATAAAAATCCTTGGGCAGTAGGTTGGGAAACACAACAAATACTCAAATTAGCGATAGCTGAAAAAATTCAAGCTGTTGGTTACTTTTTATTAGACAGTCAAAATTTTTTAACAAATGCATGGGGTACATCCATGTACCCAATCATAGACGGCAAGTTGCCCTACAGGCCGGCCATTTTTAATATGCCTATGTCTATATGGGAAGACTATTCTAATATTCTAAATCTCCAAAATGTTAAACCCAACGAAAAGACTTTAAACATTTGCACTCCGTTATTTTTTAATACAGAGCTAGTTTGTTCACTGCTAAAAACAAAATCTACTCTGGGTGAATTTTCGTCGTGGTTTAGGACAGCATCTAGAATCAAAAGTGAATTTACCCTTTACTATCTTTGGGCAGAAAAGCAAGGGGGTTTTGATAAATTCCACTACGAGGCTCCTAGCTGGGCTGGCCACTTTTTAAGAGATAACAAGAATTTTAGTTTAGAATTTGCTAAGTTCATCGACAGCATAGGAAAAATACCCCATCAAGCCTGGGTATCTATAAATCATAGAGCCTGGGGAGATATGACAGACGAACAATATCAATTGCTTAAAATAAAAATAAGAAATTTGGGATTATACGATAGTCACTTTGACAAGTATCGTGAAGAATACGTAGATATAAAAATATAGTGACAAGTGCCAATTTACCTCGTGCTCACGTTGGCTGTGCTACCCAGAAACAGGGAAAAAAGTAGCTTGAGGATCCTTGGATGCCCTGTTGACCACTTGACTGAATATTTATAGGTAAATATTAAACCATGTATAATTTTATCAAATATGTTTTAAACGAAGGCAAAACAACTAAGACCTTAACGCAAACTCCGCTACCTTACGGAAAAACTGAACTCGGGCGTAGCCTAAGTAAACAGTCGCTGGACTATCATTACGGTAAACTTTACAAAGCCTATGTAGATCGATATAATTCAGGTGAAGGCGATCCAGATTTTAACGAAGCTGGCGCATTCTTGCATGACTTATATTTTACACAATTTCAAGCACCAAAAGGCACTAACAAGCCAGATGGGTCTGCGGGCGAGTTTATTGCTAAACATTTTAAAGACTTTGATAATTTTAAGAAAGAATTTGAAAAAACTGCTATGTCTATTCAAGGCAGCGGCTGGGTGTATCTAGCTCGTAATGGTGAAATTAAAACCATTAAAAATCACGAAATTAAGATGGATATTGTATTCTTAATTGACTGGTGGGAACATGCCTGGGCATTAGATTATCAAGCTGATAAAAAGGGTTACCTAAACAATCAGTGGAAAATCGTTAACTGGAACGTTATTAGTTCTAGAGTTGGTCTATCGTCTTAAGACTACTGACAGGCATATCCCAAACTTTTCTCGCTTCTACGCCTTTACTCTGGGCAAACTTTTTAGCATCGCAGTCACCGCAAACATGATAGACGTTATTGTTTAAGCGTTTAGGATCCATGTTGCCCTTGTCGCGCTTAAACATGCCGCTGCAACAATCGCACTGAAATATCAGCACAGTTTTTTTACGCATATAGGCATGCATAGTACCATACTTGCTCTTGCGATAATGGCATTGTTGTGCGTATTCTTGTCCTAAGTACATAATTGTATTTACATTAAGGTTATAAAATCCTTTTGATAAATACCATATCGAGGGCAATCATGATTACTATTTCCCAGTCAGCAAAAGAAAAAATTAAGGATTTACTCTATGAAGAAGGCAATCCTAAACTAGCTCTGCGTACTTTTGTACAAGGCGGCGGATGCAGCGGTTTTAGCTATGGTTTTACGTTTGATGAAGAAGTAAACGAAGACGATTTTGAAATCCCTTTGGACGAGTTTAAAGTGCTAGTAGACAGCATGAGTATGCAGTATCTGCAAGGTGCAGAAATAGATTATAAAGAAGAGCTAATGGGCTCTCAATTTACAATAAAGAATCCTAACGCAACTACTACTTGCGGTTGCGGGTCAAGTTTCGGAGTATAAAATAAATGTCAAAACAAATTATTGATATCGGTGTACAGGGTAACGACGGTACTGGTGACAGTATTCGCGAATCGTTTAGAAAAGTAAACGAAAACTTTACAGAGCTGTACGCTGTATTTGGTGTAGATGGCGCAATCAATTTTACAGATTTAAGCGATACTCCTAAAACCTACGACCCAAATCAAATTATCGTTACCGACAACGCTGGTGAAAAATTAACAGCTAGAAATATTGTAGCAGAAGGTGCTATTAGTATTAACACAGACGATGATGCAAACATTGTCTTTACTGTTGACCAAACAGGTTTATCGGGCGACTTAGATCCTAGACTTGCTAACCATTTAAATGCTAACGGACTTAGTATTGTTCGAATGGCAGATCCTAGTGCTTCCATCGTTAGCTCATGGAATGCAACGCATCCTACAGCACAGACAACTCTAAACCAGATGCCTGTTACTGTAAACTATGCAAACAATAACTTCTTAAAAGTCAGCACAGGAAATACAGTTTCAGGAGCATTAAAGCCTCGAGCAGAACCAGATTTTCCAAATTATCTTGATGCCGATTATGATCCAGATCTAACAGGCAATTATCTTTCAACTGAAGCAGTTCAACGTAAATTCCTAGTTTCTCGTAAGGGAGACACAATGACAGGCAAGTTGACACTATCAGACCATCCAGCGCCTTTAGAAGGTTATGGTACTCCTAACGGTGCAAGCGATTTACAAGCTGCTACAAAATTCTATGTTGATAACCAAGTTTTCTCAAGTGCTGTAAATTTATATGTTAGTCAAGCAACTGGCGATGACTTACAGCAAAAAACTCCAATTGGTAAGGAAGGACGCTTCTGGCAGTATGCTTATAAGTCAATTGGTGCTGCGGCTCTTGCAGCAGAGAATATCATTGCTCTAGCTAATCAAGAACCTGGACCTTATCGTCAAAAATTGAGCTATACTATTGGGCCTGATCAAACATTTAGTACCATTACCAATGTTACATTACAAGACGGTAATACAGCAGTAACTGGTTACCAAGATGGTTTTGACTTATTACAGTTAAACAAAGAATTCATTCAAGCAGAAACTATTGCTTATATTAACGAAAAATACGTTAATACATTTACATATGATAAAGCTAAATGTCAACGAGATGTTGGCTACATCCTAGATGCTGTTGGTTATGATATTGTTCTAAATACAAACTTTAACAGTAATCGAGCTGCAACTTTCTATTTCAATGGAACCGGTGAGAAAGTTTTAGGAACACAGTTAAGTCAAACTATCGAAGCTATCAAATATGCAAGAGATGAAATTTTAAATTTCTCTTATGACAACACAGCTCTTAGCGTTTATATTGGTCAAGTTATTGATGCTCTATGTTACGATCTTGTTTTACAAACAAACCTTCAAAGTATTTTTGTAGGTATATTATTTCCTTATTCAAATACTGATGTTAGCGTAACACAATTAACAGCAATATTAATTGATCTACAAGAAAATATTCAAGCATTACCACAAGTTAGTACAATTCCAGCTGCATTATCGTCAATACAGCAAAACATTAATGCAATTATTAATATAATTTCTGGCGATGAAATTCCAACTCCTGTATTCACAAGTCAACCAGATACGTTACAAGGACAAGAAAGCGCGAGAGATTTAATGTTAGCAAACATCGATTTCTTACAAGCTGAAACAGTTGCTTATCTTGGAGCTGAATATCCAAACTTATCCTACGACAGAGTTATTTGTAAACGAGATATCCAATATATCTCTTGGGCATTAATTTATGATTTTATGTACGGTGGACAAAGTCAAACCGTATGGGCAGGACTTAGATACTGGGATGGTTTACAACAACTAATTGCAGGTTATGAAGTTGCTCCATTCTTAGATTTATTAGATTATATCAAGACTCTAATTGTTTCAATTGTTAATAGTGATAGTCCTGCTACAGTTTATCAACAAAGTGTAAAACAATATCGAAACGAAACATTACTAAACGGTGGCGTTGTTGTATCATCAACCGATACAAATATTACAATTTTAAAAAGTATAATAGAAGACTATACAACTGCACCAATAGCAATGCTTCCAAGTTTCACTTCTGCAGCTAGTGCATTAAAAACAGCTAGAACAGCTATACTATCTGGAAAAGCAACATATCAATCTGATGCCGTTACATATATCGAAACAAACTTTCCAGTTATTAATGACCCAGCTATTTTATCAGAAATTTCTAATCGATTCCAAGTTGTAATTGATTTGTTAACTTATGGAATCAGTACTAGACAAGTAAGTGATTACACACCACCATCAGGTACTTCTTCTGGTTACATTGATGCGCTCAACTTAACTGTAGAAAATACAGACTTTATAGCTGATGAAACACTTGGATGGTTGACTATTAATAATCCAGCTTTTGTAGCTGATCCTAGTTTTGATCCAGATATTTTTAAACAAGATATCGTTGACTGCGTTGAAGCAGCATTGTACGATTTGCTGTATGGCGGAACAAGTGCAGCAAGATATAAAGGTGAAGAACTATTTAATAATGGAAAAACTGACCAAGCTATTTTAGATGCCATTGCATTTGCTGGTACACTTTTAACATTAAACGTTATACAAAATACTGCTCCTGGTGTACTTTATGGATCAACTACACAATTTATCGATGGAGTTACTTATCCAGATGGCGGAATTGCAGCAACTCCGCTTGGCCTATCATTTAACTTTATTAGCAGTATTGTAGATGGTGGTGATGGTCCTGATTTAGAATATCCAGTACTTTCAGGATACAATAATGATTATATAAGTGCAAAAAACATCATCACTTTAAACACAAATGCGATTGCTACAAGAACAACTGACTGGTTAGATGTTAACTACAAAGGTGGATTTAACTACGACGAAGCTACATGTTATCGAGATGTTGGTTTAATTGTTGATGCAATGAGTATTGACCTTATTACTGGCGGCACATATCAAAGTATTAATGCTGGTAAGAGTTATTATAGAAACGCCAGCGCAAGAGCCATTGCTATTGGTACTCAGTATAAAGAAACTCTTGACGCAATTAATTTTGCAAAAGGTCTGCATTTACAAGTTTTAAATCAAACTACAGCAACTAGATTCCAGACTCTGGTTACACAAGTTTTAAATCCTGCAAAATCAGTTACACAAGACGTTATTGATGATTTAATCTACAACGTCGATACTATGATTACTATTATTGAAGGTGGTGTTGGTGTAGCACCTGTTCCAACATTTGGTACTGGTATTTGGAATGTTACCGTTGACAACGGTGGCAATGGTTATGTAGACCAAGGCGCACCTGGTAATAATGACATTATTCCTGCTAAAGTTTTAGTAGGTATCAATTCTGCAGCTTATGGTTCAATTGTAAAATATGAGCCTGGTACTAGCGCAAACTCTGATACAATACAAATACGTTTAACAAAACCTGGTTTCTTTAGTATAGGGGAAGAAATTGAGTTTGGTGAAACTGTAAGAGAAAATCATATTGTAATTCAAGTTGAAAGTGGTATCTATTACGAAGATTACCCTATTAGAGTTCCTGCAAGTGTGTCAATTCGTGGTGACGAATTCCGTAGAACTATTGTACGACCAAAAGACCGTATTAGCCAAAGTCCGTGGAGAAAAGTTTTCTTCTATCGTGATAGCGTTATTGATGCGTTAGAATTAGGTCCAATCAACTACAATTTAGATTATGCTACTTCTTCAACTATTGAATTAGGTGGAACTACAAACAAAATTACTATTACCCTTGCAACTGGACAGGTTCCTGGATCATGGGTAGGAAAAGTTCTAATGGACGATTACGGTAGCAAAACTGCTACTAGTACATTGAATAATAATAGAGTTACAACTAATACTGACCACGGATTTACTGTTGGCAATCCTGTTATATTTAGAGGAACAACTTTTGGAAATCTTGAAGCTGGAAAAATCTACTATGTGCTGACAACTCCTACATCAACTACATTTACACTGACCGACAAGAAAGGTTCAACGACAGAAGTTGATTTAGTTGCCGCAAGTGGTAGTGTTTTAGTAATGCGTTCAGACAGACGAGGAAAAGCTATCATTGACTCTGTCAGTGGTAACTTTATGAACTGTAGTGTTATCTATCCGTTTAGCTCTGCAAGTGCAATTACAGCGGGTAACTGGCACTTATACGATCCGTTGAACTACGGACGTCATTATTTGACCAATCCGTTAGATGTAACTAGTGAAGCAAAAAATAACAAAGAAATTGATGCGTTCCTATGTAACGACCAAGTTCGTTTAAGTAACATGACATTCCAAGGTCATGGCGGGTTTGCTATGGTACTTGACCCAGAAGGTCAAATTAAGACTAAATCACCTTACGGACAAGTTTGTTCTTCATTCAGTCAGTCTATAAACCGCAAACGTTTTGCTGGTGGACAATTTGTTGACGGATTTGCCGGACGCCTGCGTGGTACTATTGTTGCTATTGAATACGATGGAATTGAAAACTACGACCTAGCTCAAGAAATTGGTGGTAGTGGATACTTACCTGCTTCTGGAACTGTTACATATACTAACGTTCCAATGATTGGTTTGACAAGAACTGCAACCAACACTTATGTTGTAACCAATCAAATTAAATTAGATAGCGTAGTAAACCTAGTAGTAGGCGGCGCCATTACATTTAGCGGAACTACGTTTGGTGGTATTACTAGTGGTGTAAGATATTACATCACAAACATCGATGCACCTGGCGGTAATTTAATTACAATTAGTAAAAAACAAGGTGGTACTAATGTAACACTTACAACTTCTGCAGGAACTATGACTGCTACTACTGGAGGTACCGGTGCAACAGCAAATATTACTGTTGAAAATGGAGTTGTTACTAACGTAATTTCGAACGTTCCTGGAGAATACTATAAAACAGGTGAATGGCTTACTGCTGATAATACCAACTTAGGTGGTGCTGGAAGTGGATTCTTAATTCCAGTTAATGGCACAAACGGTAAGGGAGAAGTTATTACCGTTCAGGGAGAAGTTAACAGTGGTTTAGATATCCGTCCTCCGCAACCTCCTTGTGCATTCTTTGTAGAAGGCAGTCGTTATCAAATTAACGATGTTATGTATTTTAATGCGGCTACTGCTACAGTTAAATTAAAAATAGACACAGCAACACCATACAATGCTGCTGGTTTCTATAACAACGAAATATGTTCACGCGACGTTGGACTTATACTTGATGCTGTTACTTATGACATGGTATTAGGTTCAAACTATCAAACAATCAAAGCAGGTATTTCGTATCAACGAGCAACCGCAAGCGTTGTTATTACAAATCAAAAGAGTCAAACACTTGCAGGTTTGAACAAGGCTCGAGATTTAGCATTAGACACATTAACTGATGCCAGTGCAGAGTCTGCACTAACAACCAACATGGCAACTATCAATACTATTATTGATCAAGGCATCAGTGCAGCTCCAGCACTAACTTACCCAAGTGCTACTGGTATAACAACAACCGCCGCCGCAAAAGTCCGCGATTACTTAATTGCTAACCGTGCATTCTTACAAGCAGAGATTGTTGCTTATATTGCTGCATCATTTAACTTGAAACAGTACGCAACATATAGTGCTGTTAAATCTTCAAGAGATATCGGATATGTTATTGACGCAATGATATACGACTTGGTATATGGCGGCAATTCAATGACATATGATGCAGCCGAAGCATACTATTCTAAATTATCGTTGACTAGTCAAATCAGCGGTGTTGAAGCATTATGTATTGCCGCAGTTGATCGATTAAATGCTGTTGCAAAACTTGTTGTGCTTGGAACTAGTGTTACACGTTCTGCTGGTAACACAATTAATCAAACAATCAATGCAGCCTATAACATTTTAAACACTGATCCAGAATATACTAAGATTGGAACACTTTGTGATCTAGTTAAAGATTATATTGCAGACGGCGACTTTGATTCAGCACCAACTAGAACAGCACCAGATTTATCTGCACAAAACGCTACACTAGTTGCACAAAAAGCCTTGATAACTTCTGCTACTGAAACAATTAAATCAAGTGTTATTAGCTATCTAAATGATGGCGGTGGTTTGGTCATTAATATTGAAATGGGCGGTAATAAGTCCATGCTGGCCAACGACTTTGCTATGATTAACGACCTTGGTTACGCTATTGTTTGTAAGAACGGTGGTGTTTCAGAACAAGTGTCAACTTTCACATACTACTGTCATACACACTATTGGGCAGCTGACGGTGGACAGATTCGATCTGTAGCTGGTTCTAACGCTCACGGAACATATGGACTTAGAGCTAGTGGATTTGATATAACTGAAAAACCAGACGCCGTAAATCTTGCCTACGATATGGCTCAAGTTGCTCGCGTCTACAAACAAGGTCAATTTGCTAGTGAAATGACTCCAACTGCCAATAAACAGGCATTAAGTGTATATGTCTATGGTTATAGCTATATTCCAAACAACACCAGTGAATTAGAAATTGACCATAGCATGGCTAACCTTGGTATTACACGTTACGAAATTAGTAGCGTTGAACATACTGTTGTTACACTAGGTGGCCAAAACATTCTTAAATTAAATTTAAGTTCAGCTGGAAATAACGGAACAAGTTCAACAGGTCTTGCTACTGCTCTGTATGACGGTCAGATGGTTACTATACGTGTGCTGCAAAATATTAAATTCAATAATATTGCAAACGTAAACCCAACTCGTCCAAGTACAGCGTTACAATACAACGACAACTTAGCAGACATTTATCGTATTCTTGCATATAACTTAAACGATGCTACTGGTGAATTGTTGGCTAGCAACATTAGTATTTTACAATCTGACAGTTCATTTAACTATTATAAATTTACAACCGACCTTACAAACTTAGGCACACTAGACTGGGATGCAGCTCTTGCTGTCACAGGTGTAAGTGGTAACGGATCAACTGTTACAGTAACTTATGCTACCCAAGCCAGCGCACCGTTTGTAGTTGGTGAATTTATTACTGTTGGGGAAGTTATTGATAACAGCGTTTCAACAACAGCCTATAACGGTGCTTATCGCGTAACAGCTTGCTCAACTACACAGGTTCAATTTGCAAGTACCGTAACAGCAACTTATGTTGGTGGCGGTTATGTTGGAACTAAGACACAAGGTTCTCGAGTCGGTGACAACAAGATTGCTGTTCTTGAAATTAGTCAAGCTACTGTAATTAATCAAATCAACAAAGGAACTTATCTTTTTGGCTGGCACGGTCGCACACATCGAGTTGCGAGCTATACAGTACCATTGAAAATTGCTCAAGCAAGTACAGTAGTTAGTTGGACAGCAGGAACAAGAACTTTAGTTGTTGACGCAGTATCAGGGGATATTGAAGTTGGAGATATTCTAGTTGGAACAGGGTTCCCTGTTGCAACTCCTGTTTATGTTGAAAGTATAACTGAACCAGTTCTTCCTGCAACAACTTATACTATTGTTGTAAATTCTGCAACTGGTGTCACAACCCCAAGCGGAACTATTGTTTTTGGTATTGCAAGAAATGGCTACTTAAACATAGATGCTAACTCTATTACAAACATTCTTGGAGACGGTAGTACTATTCCAGCTTTGTCATATGTAAGTAAATCTGTTCCAACTTCTGGATTGAAATATGTTACATACGATGTTGCTTGGACGCCAAGCACTTTACCGATTGTTGATAACTGGTATAACTTATCAGGTCAAACAACAACTAATTACAACTACTGGCATCAAATTTCAAGTGCAGTAAGTAAAACACAAATTTCAGTCAGTGATACTACTGGACTACAAGTTGGCATGTTAGTGACCAGTCTTAGTGCTGGTGCATATATTCCAAGCGGAACTATTATTCAAAGTATTGACAGTACTACAAACTCATTTATTGTAAGTCCTGCATGTTGGGTTCCTGCTGGAGCAACAGTAAGTTCGACCGTAGTTGCAACAGTATCTAGCATCACAATTACCAATGCTGGTAGCGGATATACCAGTGCTCCAACACTTACATTTGTTGGAGGAAGTCCAACAGTTGCGGCTATTGCAACTTGTACAGTAAAAAATGGCGCAATTGAAACAGTAACACTAGTAAGTCCTGGTTATGGCTATCAAAGTCAACCAAGTATTACTGTAAGTTATGGTAGTGCTGTGTTAACACCGGTACTAACATCAAGTCCAACAATTAGTACAACTGCGGCGGCTGGTGTTAATACAAACCAAATTACAGTTGCTTATGAAAGCGATCCTGGAACATACGTAGAACAAGATAGTGCATCGTTTTCAGGTGCTATTGCAAACTCAGTTGGCGGCGTAAGTGCAGGTACTGTACTAAACGTCACTGCTGTTGCATCAGGTACACTTCGCGTAGGTATGACAGTTTATGGAGACGGTGTAACTCCGGGAACATACATTAGTGCATTAGGAACAGGCACCGGTGGAACAGGAACTTATACCGTAAGTACTAGTCAGTTAGTAAGTGCAACATCAACACTAGTTGGTATTGTAAAAATTAGTGGATTTACAAGTAAAACTGGACCTGCTATTGTAATAGGAAGTATCAGCGGAACTACACTAACTGTAGCCAGTGTTTCGTCTGGTACATTAGCAATAGGTCAAAAGATTACTGGAACTGGTATTGCTGCTGACACTTATATTACAGCAGGTGCTGGACTAAGCTGGACTGTTAGTGTAAGCCAAACTATTACTGCGGGGACAACAATAACAGCAGGTTACGCCGTTGTATTAACATTTGCTACACAAACAAGTGCTCCAGCAGACAGTAAATGGTATAGAATTAAAGACAGTAACAATCCATTATACAACGGATTATACTATGCTGTAAAGACAACTACATCAAATATAACACTTGCATATGATTACGATCCTGGAACTTGGAATTCAGGAATTACTATTAGTGCATTTGTATCTAAAACAGGCTCTGGACCTTACTTAGTAACTTATACTATTCCAACACAAACTCAGCTACCTGCTGTAGGATCTGTTTGGGAGGTTACAGGTAATGCTACTGCAACCTATAATAGAACAGTAGTTGTAACTGCTTCAACTGCAACTACTGTAACAGTAAGTTACAATATTGATCCAGGATCATATGGTATTAACACTACAACGATCACTCCTGTTGTAAGCCTGGCTAAACAATTACTAAGTGCTTCAAGCAGTCAATTAGGTTTAACAAAACCATTTAGTACTAGTGCAGCAGCAACACTACGTCTAGGTTATCCATCAGGTACATCTGCACAGATTACAACACGTATTAGTACATGTCGTGCAACAGGACATGATTTCTTAGACATTGGTACAGGTAGTTACTCAACTACTAACTATCCATATCAAATCTATGGTAATCCAACGCAAAGTAAACAACAGGCAAACGAAGTTTACGAGGAAGGTGTAGGTCGTGTATTCTATGTAACATCAGACCAAAACGGTATCTTCCGTGTAGGACGTTTCTTCACAGTTGACCAAGGCACTGGTACAGTTACATTTAGTGCGTCAATTGCGTTGAGTAACCTAGACGGTTTAGGATTTAAGCGCGGTGTTGTTGTAAGTGAATTCTCAACAGATAGTTCAATGACCAACAACGCACCAGAAATTGTTCCTGTACAAAGTGCGGTTCGTGGTTACATTGATAAACGATTAGGATTAGACCACGGCGGCGGACCTGTTGCTTTAAGCAACTTAGTAGGTCCTGGTTATCTAGCTCTTAATGGTGCATTAACCATGAAGGGTAATCTAAACATGGGAACGTTTGCTATTACAAACGTAGCAACTCCGTTGATAACAGATGCTGGAACAAACGCAGCAAACAAAACTTATGTTGATACTGCTGTTGCCAACTATGACGAATTCAAAGAGCTACGCGATGTACAGTGGACAAGTCTAATAGAAGGTAACATTCCAGTCTACGACCAAAGTACAGTATTAAACGTCGTAGGTGGTATTGGAAATGGAACTAACATTACTTTAAACTTTACTTCTCAAGCAACAACACCATTTCCAGTTGGTAGCATTATTGTAGTAAGTGGTATAAGTCCAGGAACATACAATGGAACATACATTGTTACAGGTGCATCAACTAGCTCAGTAAGTTATGCCAGTGTAGTAACAACTCCTTATGTAAGTGGAGGTACAATTACTGCTAACAAGTGGCGTAACATTAATTTACCAGACAATAGTGCAACTAGTGATGTATTGTTAACATACAACGGAACTACTGGTAAGATTACTAGTGCTATCCAAGCAGGCAAGATTGTAAACAGCATGGTAAGTGCTACAGCGGGAATTGTACAAAGTAAATTGTCAATGACTGCAGCAAGTACACGTACAAATGCTACAGGCATTGCACAAGCCGATTTAGGACTTGCATCATTTAAGAATACTGAATTCCAATCAACTAGCGGTTGGATTGAATTAAAAGATTCTGTAAGTGCTTCAACAGGTATTGTTTACAGCAAACTACAGTATGCAAGTCAAGGTACTGTGCTTGGTAGAGCGGCTGGGGCAGGCACTGGAAACATTGGGGAAGTTACATTTGGTTCTGTGGTTGCTTCAGGCGATGGTATTAAGAACGCACCATTTGCATCAAGCGGTGTTATGACAGTCACATATGATGGTTCAAGCACTACTAACAATACATATACTGTTACACCAATTACTACTGTTGGTGGAAGCAACAGTATTGTAAAAACAAACGGCAATGATTTAAACATCAATAGCGGAACTATTAACGCTACTGCATTAAAGATTAATACTACTCAAGTTATTGACACTAACGTTGCAACAAACACCGTTAGATTCTATACACCAGGACAGTATAATTTTGCATCTAGTACAGGTACAACTAGTGGAAATACAACAACATCATTTACTGGAACAGTTGATTTCACAGGCGGAACACTAAAGGCCAACACACTAACAAGTGGTGCGGCTGCTAACCCAGGTACTATAACAGGTAACTGGAGTGTATCAAGTTCAAGTATTATAAATGTAACAAATGGTACACTATACACAACTACATTAAATGCAGGAACCGATACAACTTCAGGTACAATTAACGGATACTGGTCACTAAACGGATCAAGTCGTTTGCAGGCTACCTATGCTGACCTTGCAGAATATTACGAAGGAGATCAGGAATACAGTCCAGGATCTGTACTAGTATTTGGTGGCGAAAAAGAAGTTACAACTACTGATAAAATAAACGATACAAGAGCAGCAGGTATCGTAACAACTAATCCAGCTTACATTATGAACCAAGACCAGAAAGGAATTAAGGTTTGTATTGCACTGGCAGGTAGGGTACCGTGTTGGGTAGTTGGGCGGGTCAAGAAAGGAGACTTGCTGACAACAAGTGCAACACCAGGTTGTGCTGTTAAAGCAAATAATCCTCAGCTAGGATCTATAATTGGTAAGGCACTAGAAGACAAAGACTCAGGTGAGGCTGGTGTAATTCAAGTTGCTGTAGGGAGAGTATAATGGCTAGACTAAACATTAATATTGGAACTACAGCTAACGACAAAACCGGTGATCCGTTACGCACCGCGTTCGATAAAGTAAATCAAAACTTTGTTGAACTGTATGCCCTTGCAAATGCAGACGTACAGATTCCATCACAAACTGGAAACAGTAATAAATTCTTAACAACTAATGGAACAACATTAAGTTGGACTAGCATTTCTCAAGAAGTTGGAACTGCTAATACTGGGTTTGTCGATGATAGAATTTACAATCTTAACGGAGTAATTGTTAGTAACGATGACTTAGTCCATGGCGCAACTGCTAGATTAACAATACCTGAATACGGCGATACTGTTAATCCAATTACGTTATATAATAACTATGGAAATATTTCTATACTAAATGGATCAGGTGGAGTTATTAGCAATACTTGGACATTTGGAACCGATGGTAATACAATTTTACCAGAATCGACTGTACCTGTTACACTAGCAGGTAAAGTTGGAGACAAAGCTGGTACTGTTGCAATCGATGGTAATTACATTTATTATTGTACAACAGATTATGTTGGTGGCGGTGGCGGTGGCGGAACAGTTACTTTGGTGCCAAACGAACTTGGACAAAATGTAAACACACTAACTATTACTAAAGGTGCTCCTCCAAATACAGGTTGGGCAACACCACAAGTTGGATGGACTCTGACGGTAAATTCAACTACCGTTACAATTGAGCAAATTGACGACTTAGGTACTGATATTTCTATTATAGTAAGCGGATTTATAACTCTTCCACCAACTGGCTCTGTGACTTTTGTAGAAGGTGGCGGTGTCCAACCTGATATATGGGTTAAACAAAAATGGGGAGTAGACCCCGTTGTTCCTACTGATATCAGCCAGTTAACAGATACAACAAATTTATTAAATAGCGGAACTAGTAATCAATTAGTAAACAGTACGTATTCAGTAACACTTGATAATAGCGGTAATACAACATTTCCTAGTCAGACTTTTATTAGACAAAACAATAGTTTTACACGATCTGTTACTGTAGAACAATTTAGTACAACACCAAGTGTTATTTGGACTGGGACAGGAACTTATATTACTAGTGCCAAATTAGTTATACAAGTTGAAGGATACGAATTAGGAGACAGCAGTGGCTGGCATACACAAGTATGTGAAGCAATTATTTCTGATAGATACTGGGGAAATCCTGGATCTCTAGAACCTGTCATGTCAGTGTATGGAGTTGTACATACTAGCGTTGCTCCATTAATAACATTGTCTATACAGCGTAATCCTACAACATATCTTATAGAAGTTGTAGCAACTCCAACTGCTACAGCAAACGGAACAATTTATCCCCGAGTTCACTCAGTAGAACTTGGTACAAGAGATTAAGGAGAAATCATGCCTATTCAAACAATTAATTTAGGTAACTATGCAAATGACGGAACAGGTGATGATTTACGCACCGCATTTCAAAAAGTAAATGCTAACTTTGAACTTGTTGGTGGAACTCTAGGAATCATCAACGGAGAAAATGTAGGAACTGGTACAGGAATTTTTAAACGTAGAGACAATGATAATTTAACATTAGAATTTAAATCTTTAACCAGTACTGATGGTAGTATAGAAATTACCAACACTGATAATACTGTAAATTTAAAAGGATTGTCATTAGTTGAGAATGATCCTAGTCCTAGTCTAAGTGCTGATCTACAACTTAACGGACACAATATTATTATCGGAGCGGTAGGTGGTGGTGATGTACAAACCACTGTATTCGGAGTCGATGTTCGAACAACAAATGCGTTGATTGAATTGCTTATTAATTCTAATTCTGTTTCTATTGATTTTGGCTCATTTGTAGACGGTACTGTTGGAACAATCGATGCTCCAAATACAGAATTAAATATGAATGGTGTTCAACCTGACTTTGCAGGTTTTTCAGTTACTGATCCTTCAGGAACTAATTTAGATTTTGGATCTATTGCTTAATATGTCACTTAATGTTTGGACTAAACCAACAGGTTGGAATTTTGGCCAAGAGCCAGGTACTAACATATCTGTAGCTTCAGGTAGTTTCATTGTTGGATATCAATACGTCATAGAATCCGTAGGTACTACTGATTTTACAAAAGTTGGTGCAAGTTACAATAATGTAGGAATCGTGTTTACTGCAACTAATACTGGTGCAGAAGCGGGGCCTGTTGAAACTATAACAATATACCCTAACCCATTTGATTTATCAGTAAATTATGAATCTACTAAAGTTTCTCCTGGTTCTGGTGTTGCTTCGCGGTTGGCTTTTAGTGAAAGACAAACTTTAGAATTATCATTACCAGTTCAAAACGATTCAGGTGTAGTTTACACTATAATATCAGGTAGTCTGCCACCCGGGCTTAGACTACTAGATAATAAAATTATCGGATCAGCATTTGAAGTTCCAAGATTGACTGATTTTCAATTCTGTATTAGGGCCAGTAAAAACGGCCAAATTGCTGACAGAACTTTTGTTATATCAATCGAAGGAGAAGACAAACCAGAATTTGTTACTCCAGAAGGATTGATACAAATTGGCGACAATCAAGAGTTATTTGTCATGGACAGCAGTTATGTTGATTATCAGTTGTCCGTCATTGATAACGATACTACAGCCGGACAACAGTTAAGTTACTTTATTGCTAAAGACGATGGTGCATTGCCGCCAGGTCTAATATTAACTAACGATGGACGAATCGTTGGATTCGTACAACCAACTTTGGCCATACGACCAGAAGACGGTGACGGAACCTATGCCAATAGCGGCTACGATGCAGTTGCGTATGATTTTGCGTTTGTTCCTACTAACGGTTACGATAGCTATGTATATGATAGTATTTTCTTTGATTTTGCATTACAACAAAATAAACCTAGAAAACTAAATCGAACCTACGAATTTGTAGTAACAGTAACAGACGGTGATAGTTTTACAAAAAGAAGATTTAAAATTTTCGTAGTAGGCGACGACTTTTTCCGTGCTGACAATACTGTATGGTTAGATGGAAATCCTTTATTCACTGCTGACGTAACATATCTGCGTCCTCCAACATGGATTACTTCAAGCTATTTAGGTTTATATAGAGCTAACAATTACATAACTCTTGTATTAGATACGTATGAAACTGAAAACGTAATTTACAGTTTAGAAACTGTTAATGCAGATTGTAGAGCAAAAACTAGAAAAATTTTAACAACTGATAATGCTATTGGCGGTTCTTATGTTTCTATAACATTAGCAACAGCCGTTCCACAAGTTGGACACAAGTTAACATTTGCAGGTTTAGTTTCTAATTCATCAACTGTTCACACAGTTACAAACGTTGCTTCTTTAGGCAATAATGAATATAGATTAACTCTGTACGAACCTTTGGAAAATAACATTCCTAATGGAGTTGACTTTTTAATTGGTACACTTAGTCAATTGCCTACTGGTATGGCGTTTGATGAAAATAACGCAGAAGTATTTGGTTTAGTACCCTACCAACCTGCTATTACAAAGACATATAAGTTTACAATAACTGCATCAAAATTAAGTGATAGCGGAGAAGTTGCAAAAACTCCAAAAATTTTTACAGTTGATTTACTAGGCGAAATCGATAGTATTTTAAATTGGGAAACTCCATCTAATCTTGGAACAATTAATGCAAACTATGTCTCAACACTTAATGTTAAAGCAACATCAAACATTGAGAATAATACAATTCTTTATACTATTATAGATGGTCATTTACCTCCAGGACTAAGTCTTGACCTTGACGGAGAAATTATAGGTAAAGTAAATCAATATGCTACATTGGATGAGCTCGGAAATATAATTTCTCCTGGTTTAACTACATTTGACTTTACAACAGATGTTACTACATTCGATGGCGATACTAGTAGCATAGACCGAATTTACGAGTTTACTGTAAATGCCCAGGATCAATATGGATATAGTGCAATTAATAGAAAATTTAGAATTTCAGTTGAAACACCTAATCAACTAATCTATAGCAATATTCGTGTTAAACCTTTCTTAAAAACAGAGCAAAGAACTGCTTGGAAGGAATTTATTAATAACGCAACAGTATTCACTCCGTTAAGCATTTACAGAGCTAACGATCCTAATTTTGGAATTCAAACAGAACTTGCAATGTTAGTATTTGCAGGAATTGAAACCAAAGAAGCACAGGCATACGTTAGTGCAATGGGATTGAATCATAAACGCAAACGCTTTCACTTTGGTCAAATTAAAAAAGCTACAGCATACTTGCCTGAAACAAAAACAGCAATATATGAAGTCATTTACGTAGAAATGCTAGATCCACTAGAGCCTAATGGAAAACGTTTAGCTAATAAAATTGAAAATTTAAGTAAGCAACCTAAGGGTATAACGGTAGATGCAAATAATTCCATTTGGAGCACTAAACTAGAAGACCTTGCTGCAGACGAACCTTATAGAGAGCGTCCAGATCAAATAATAACTGTGGATAGTCAAGGTTACGAAGTTTCAAATCCAAACACAAATGCTTATTTTCCGAACAGTATTTCAATATGGAGGGATCGTTTAGCCAACTGGACTGACGGTACTAGTGGGTTTGGAATTGAAAGAAACTATCTTCCTTTATGGATGAGAAGCATTCAGCCTAACACTAAGCAAGAGCTAGATTTTCAACTGGCTGTTCCGCTATGCTATTGCAAAGTAGGAACAGCAGACGATATTCTATTGAATATCAAAAATTATTTAAAAACAACAGGTTTTGCGTTTAATCAGCTAGATTACACCGCGGATCGATATATAATTGATTCTGTTGAGGGATTAACCGCAGATAAATACCTAGTATTCAGAAATGATAGGATAACAATATGAGCAGCCAAATAGACGAAACAAACATTGATAGTGCGTATCCCGTTGCTGGAAAAGACAACGATAGCCAAGGCTTTCGAGATAATTTTTCTGCAATTAAAACAAACTTTACCTACGCCAAAGGAGAAATTGAAGATCTCCAAGGAAAGGTACTGTTAAAAGCAGCGTTGGATGGTGGGACACTATCAAACGACCTAGGCGGTAATAATATTTCTAACGGAAATTTTACTAATTTCCACGGAACTTCTTACGCTCAAACTGTTACAGGAACTGCGAACATTGATCTTGAAAAAGGATCTTTGCAGGCATTTACACTTACTGCTGATTCTACTTTTACATTTACTAATTGGCCTGACTCTGGAAACTACGCTAAAGTAAGAGCACATTTTAGAAGTAACGGATCTTCTATTTCTGTAGGCAACGATATTACAATTGGTAAGCGTTACACTATTAATGAGGTCAACAATACAAACTTTGTGTCAATGGGTGCGGACCCAACAGCAGTTTTTGTTGGTAGCATTAACGGAAATACACTAACAGTTATTTCTGTTTCAGCTGGATCTTTAGGACTTAACACTTATATTACCGGTGGAACAGTTGCAGCGGGAACAAAAATTATTGCTACAAATGTAGAAAATCCATCACTAACAGGTACAGGTGGGGCAGGAACATATACAGTAGATATTGGTGGTCAATCAGTTACTTCTACATCAATGAATGGTATGACTGTTGGCGTTGTGTTTACAGCATCGGCAAAAGGAAGTGGTACAGGAACAGTAAAGCCTTGGAAAACAGTTACACTATCAACTGAAGGTTCAGGAACTATTACAAACGATTCTGATTTTGCATTACCTCTATTATTAAATCCAAACGGTTCGGATCAAGTAATTGAAGCTTGGACTTGGACTGGTTCCACTACTAAAAAGATTTTTGTAAATTACATAAGCAACCTAGATACAGAACCAAATAACTATACCAATTTAAAAGTTGGAACCTTAGGAGTTGATGAACTTACAAATTCTACTTCTGTTGATTCTGGCGCTTTAACTGTAAAGGGCGGTGCTGGTATTGCAAAAAATTTAACTGTTGGCGGCAATACTGTTATTAGTGGAGACTTAACAGTAACTGGTAATACTACACTAACAACAAGTTCTATTACTATTAATGACATTGGGTCTATTGGCAATGTAAACATTACAGATCCAAGAACAGGGGATGCATTAAAGTATGATGCAGATTCCGATCAATGGACCAACAATGTTGATTTAATTACATACAATGTTACTGTTGACGATAATGGAAGCGGAACACAACCTGTATTTTTTATTAACAACGTAGCAATTTCAACAAACTTAGGCGATCAACTCAGTGAACTTAAAACATTTAAAGCAGGAAAGAAATATAGATTTAGCCAAGTTGACAGTTCAAATTTTGGATACGATTTAAGATTTTCTACTAGACCAGATACAGTTGTTAATCCAGACAACGAGCCAGGTGAAAGAACAATTTTAGATTATTCTTCAAATGTAACCGTAGAAGGAACTGCTGGTACAGCTGGTGCATATACAGAAATCCTTGTTACAGAAGATACACCAAGCCCATTATATCTATACGGACGTCAAGCTGATCGTCCGCTAGTTGCAGACTTTAATCTTAGTAACTTGGTAATTTTAGGAACATCTGGGCAAATTCAAGTGTCTAGTTGTACACTAGGCACAAATCAACCAATACAAATTAGTGGCACTTGGACTCCTCAAGTAGGAAATCCAAGTCTATTCGGATACTCTTCCGGCGGAACAACTTATTATGTTAAGACAGGTGGTACTGGAACAACATTCCAATTATTGTTAACACCTGGTGGAAGCCCTGTTCCATCCACAGCAGGAACTCCAAACGGAACTCAGTTAACTGTTTCAGCTATGCATAGCGTTGCCAGCTACACAGAAACTTCAAAAGTTGGTGCAGAATATCCAGTTACAGTCAACAATGGGCCTGTAAAAGTCCTAGCAGATTATACTGTACCAGGTAGTCAAAGTGTACTAGTAGATACATCAGCTAACCCAGTAACTATTACATTGCCACTATCTCCAAGTGTTGGAACAATTATTAATATTTTTGATGCAGGTAATGCTAGTACAAACCCAATAACTATTAATCCTGGCGATGCAGCTGTTACAATTAATGGAGCCACTGGTAACGTATCTGTAGCAGGAAACTACGCAGCCTTAACACTAGCCTGTGACGGAACAAATTGGACTTTAGCTAAACTGTCATTTAACGGCAGCGAAGATGTTGCAAGTTCAGGAACTATAAGTTTAGATACATCAGTAAGTTATTTTAGTACAAGTGGCGTCGAAAGCTGTTCATTAACAGACGGTATTGAAGGTCAAGTTAAGACCTTAATAATGAAAAACTCATCAGGAAATATGAGTGTATCAGTTGCTAATGCTGGCTGGAAGTCAAGTGGTTCAGGAACTATTGTATTCAATTCTACAGGTGATTGTTGCATACTTCAATACATACAAGGCAAATGGTATGTAATTGGCAATAACAGTTGCACCGTAGAAGGAGTGCAACCTGGCGAAGTTGTAAGTGCTCCTGGAACTGCAAGCTCAACTGGACTTGCAGGACAAATTGCATACGATAGCTCTTATGTTTATGTATGTATAGCTGCGAATACTTGGAAACGTGCAGCAATTTCAACTTGGTAATATGCATCCATTAATCGGCGACCTTTCAGAACTTAAAGATAGCGAAGTAGATTCGAAAATAAATGAATTAACTCGAAAATACTTTGCTACCAATAGTTTTGAATTAAAAACTCAAATTTCAATGGCTTTAGATACTTACAAAGAAGAATTGGCAAAACGCCAACGAATAGCCTACGAAAAAATGATGAATACTCGCAATAAAGATCTTGACAAATTGATCAAAGTCAACTAATATAGTTGAATGCGATTAGACAAATACAGCAATCCAATTTTTAACGAACAAGATTTGTTTGATGCCTTGTACAAAGGACACAAGTTCAATCCTGCTGATTTATTGTTTGTCGAGCATACTAACGAAGTTTGGCAATTAGAAGAGCAAGTTGGGTTCAAATTTGCTGAGCCAATTGATGCATTAGTATCTCCCCAAGAGTTTGATAACATAATGCAACACGAATGGAACATGCCCGATGAATACAAACAAATGGATATTGTAGGATTTCTAGTTAATGAATGCCCTAAGCAAAATTATCAAAGATTGATGGACGAGTTAGAAGCGTACAAAGCAAGAAATATGCTAGATTTGCTTCGGTGGCTCAAATATTTTGTAGATACTTGCTCAAAAGAAGGTGTAGTTTGGGGTGTTGGGCGAGGATCTAGCGTAGCCAGTTATGTCTTATACTTAATAGGTGTACACAGCATAGATCCTATCAAATATAATTTAGACTGGCAGGAATTCCTGAGATAAGTAAAGCATAATCCTAGGAGATTAATATGGCAATGAAAGAACAACAAAGACAAGTTTATCGCTCGATGCAGGGCAAAGAAGTTGATATGAACAAACTGGTTATGGCTAACGAAATGACTGTAGCAGTTGGTAATGTTAAAGTTAATGCAAGAGGCGATGAATTAGGACCAGGTGGCAAAATTATTCGTAAACGCGAAGAAGTATTAAGAGAAGCACCAAACTCAAGTGTGAAGAAAAGTACGTCAAGCGAAGAGTGAACAGGAAACATATGAGTAAAGCACCAGCAAATAGAATTAGACCAATTAGAAAACATATTCTCGTAAAGGATATGAATTTTGGAGAGCAAAAAACATCAACTGGAATTGTGCTACTAAGCGACGATGGAAAATCCGAAGGTGTAAAACCTCGTTGGGCACAAGTGTTTGCAGTTGGTCCAGAACAAACCGATGTTAAAATAGGTGAGTGGGTACTAGTCGAACACGGTAGATGGACACGTGGTATTACTGTAGAAGATGAAACCGGTGTTGAATTTACTATTTGGCGTGTTGACCCAGCGGGTATTTTAATGTCAGCAGACGAAAGACCAGCTGGTCCAGAATTTGGAACTTTCAGTAGTGTAGCTCACGGAACTGAAATCCGTCCAGAAGACTTCGTTCGATAATTTATTAGTTTTGAACATCAGGGCTATTGACTAGCCCTGATCTTGCCTTTATAATGTATAGTAAAGGAGATCTATATGTTCTTACTAAGTTTTTTACTACTGGTTATAGCAGTTTATTTTGCCAAAAAATCATATTACGAACTAAGAATTGTACCTGCTATGCTTTGGTCATTTTTAGCAGGATGGGACCTCCACGCACTACTTACATTTATATAAGGAACACGTATGAGTACATTTGACGAAGCAGTTGTAGATATCAAAAATGCAAGAGATGCCATAGACGGTTTAGTAACAAATCAAAATCCTGACAACGGAGAAACTAAGCATCCAGATCCAAAAAAGCACAAATATATTAGCTTTATAAAAAGCGGATTTAGAATCATAGCTGGCGGTGCATTATGCTTTGGTGATTTTCTTGTTGCAGGATCATTGTTTATAGTTGCCGAACTGTTGGGCATTGCAGAGGAACTAGTTTGAAAATTGGATTTACATGTTCAACATTTGATTTGTTTCATGCAGGGCATATAATGATGCTCAAAGAAGCAAAGACACAATGCGATTATCTAATAGTTGGACTCCAAACTGATCCAACGATTGATAGGCCTGAAACAAAGAATAAACCAGTTCAAAGTATTTTTGAAAGATTTGTACAATTACAGGCTTGTAAATTTGTGGATGAAATTGTAGTTTACGCTACAGAAAAAGAACTACGAGACATATTGCTTTCATATCCAATAGATGTTAGAATACTAGGTGAAGAATATAAAGATAAAGGTTTTACAGGCTGTGAAATTCCAATGGAGTTTTACTACAATCAACGCAGGCATAGTTTTAGTACTAGCGAATTGCGACAACGAGTTATAGAGGCAGAAAATGAAAGAACTATGGGTAGAAAAATACCGTCCAAGTAAAATTGACGGGTATGTATTTAGAGACACACATCAAAAAGAGCAAGTTGAACGTTGGATTAAAGAAGGCAGTATTCCACATCTATTGTTTAGCGGCAATGCTGGTATTGGCAAAACAACTCTTGCAAAAATATTGTTTAACGAACTAGATATCAATCCTTTAGATATTCTAGAAATTAACGCAAGTCGAACAAACTCTGTTGAAGATGTTCGAGATAAAATTGTTAATTTTGTGCAAATGATTCCTTTTGGAAATTTTAAAGTAGTATTGCTAGACGAAGCAGACTACTTATCGCCTAACGCACAGGCGGCCCTACGTGGCGTTATGGAGGAATATCATACAACAGCTCGCTTCATTCTTACTTGTAACTATCCCAATCGTATTATTCCTGCTTTACATTCGAGGTGTCAAGGCTTCCATATCGAACGTGTTGATACTACAGAGTTTACTGCTCGTGTGGCTACTATCCTCATGTCTGAAAGTGTGGAGTTTGATCTTGATACACTAGATACGTTTGTTCGTGCTACATATCCTGACCTTCGTAAATGTATTAACATGGTACAAATGAACAGTATGGACGGTAAATTACATAGTCCAGAAAAGGGAGATGCAGGTGAAGCAGACTACAAAATTGAAATGGTTGAGCTATTCAAAGCGGGCAAAATCAGCGAAGCACGTAAACTCGTCTGCTCACAGGCTCGCCCAGAGGAGATGGAAGAAATTTATAGATGGCTCTATGATAACGTTACCATTTTTGGAGACGAATCGACACAAAACAAAGCTATTCTTATTATCAAGCAAGGTCTTGTTGATCACACATTGGTTATTGATCCAGAAATTAACCTTGCGGCAACACTGATTAGACTTGCGGCACTATGAAGACAAAGTTAAAAGAAGCATACATGAAAACCGCAGAAACATTTGCGGAACTCAGTCATGCTCGTAGATTACACGTTGGTGCTATCATTGTAAAAGATGATAGAATCATTTCAATCGGTTATAACGGCATGCCAGCGGGCTGGGATAACAACTGCGAAGATATTGTCCAACACAGCGATGATACTACTTCGTTGAAAACTAAACCGGAGGTTCTACATGCTGAAACGAATGCGATCGCTAAACTTGCTAGAAGCACTGAGTCTGGCCTCAATGCTACTATGTTCATTACTCATAGTCCTTGCCTTGATTGTGCCAAGCTCATTTATCAAAGTGGCATTAATGCTGTCTATTATGGTAATGCTTATCGTAACGAAGATGGAATACAATTCCTCAAAGCATCAGGAGTAAAAGTAGAGCAATTAGAAAAGGACGCCTGAGCGTCCTTTTTTTAATCTCCGTATATCTTTAACACCTCCTTAACGGCTTCGTGTCTTTCAATATCTCGTTGGTCAAATTGTACAATATCTAAATGTCGATATGCTGTTCGCTCTCCGAGTAGGTTACAAAAATTAATCAAGCCGTTGTCATTTAATCTGTCGGCTTGTGCTAGGTCTCCTGTCACTACCATTTTACTATTTTCACCCAGGCGTGTTAATAACATCTTCATCTGGTTGACTGTAGCATTTTGCATTTCATCTGCAACAATGTATGCGTTTTTAAACGTGCGGCCACGCATATAGGCCAATGGGGATATTTCAATGACGCCCTCCTCTAACATCCTAGCGATATCCTTTTGCTGATAATATTCCGCAAATACGTCAAAAATAGGACGAGTCCAAGGTGCCATTTTTTCATTAAGCGTACCTGGTAAAAATCCTAAATCTTCATCTACGGAAACGGCGGGTCTAGTAACGACTATCTTGTCCACAACCCCTTCTTGAAACAGTTTGATTCCGTGTTGAACAGCCAGCATGGTTTTGCCCGTACCTGCTGGTCCTATAGCAAAAACTATACTTTTTTGTTCATCTTGGAGTTTTTGTATGTAAGTTTTCTGATTCTCGTTTCGAGCATACAGGCTTACACGCTGCTTCTTTTGCGGAAGATATGGTTGAAAATCTATTACTTTAACTTCTGATGTAAAGCGTTTCTTCACTCTTTTACTCATCTAGGTTATCTCCTACTCTTTTAAAAGCAGGACTTGTAGCGACCGCCCGATAACTACAGAGGTCCTACACAATTATTTACTGATTTCCTAAAAAAGTAAACTGATATGTTATGATTTTAAACCAGCTAAATAAGTATAGAACATTCTGGGACCCGCTATGTACGACATTTTAGAAGTCATAAGAAATATAGACGATTTATACGAAAACAATACTAGCCTAGCTGTGCTCAAAGACTTTGAGCGTGTGCTAGATGAGATGGATTTATACGCCTACGAAAATTGGGAAAACGGCGAATTAGCCTATGGACCGCAAGTTGACCGTCATTGGATTACAGCTGGATTTATGTGGCCTAAAGAAAGTATGCCTAACCCAGTAGGAGCAAAAAGACTTCAAGATCTAGGTTGCAAAATAAAATATCAGCGCAGTCACTTAGTAGAACCTCGCAAGATTAAAACACCAGAAGATTTTCGTCCTGGAACTAAAAAAGGTAAACTTGATCGCAAACCCATTTGGATTGTAGAAATTCAAATGCCAAAGAAAATTGCATTTGATATGTATAGAGGCTACATGGACAAAATGAAGGCAGAAGCTCAACCAAGCGAAGAAAAGCCTAAGGTTCCAAATCCAACAGTACCACCGGCAGGCGGAATGGCAGCAGGTGCACCACCAATGCCTCCGGCAGCTCCAGCAGGTCCAGCTCCAGCAGGCGCAGCTCCAACTCCAGCAGTTTAAGGACAGTTATGATAAATGAAAGTTTAAGAGCAGCAGATCTAAGAGGCTTTATTAAAAAAGTCATCGAAATTGATGCTTTCAAAAGTAAAATAGGTGACGATGAAGATATCGTTACTATGTCATTCACTGTTGACCACGAAGATCCTGCTAAAGACTTAGAAAATTTTATCGAAATGGGTTTTGATTTTGTTCTAGATGCAGATGTTAGTCCTGGTGAATTAGACGATGGCACATACAAAGTATATGTTGAAATTGAAAGAAACAGACATGTACCAGAACAGATTCTAGAAATTCTAGACGGTGTAAAGAAAATTTCTGGCATTGAAAATTTTAAATTTAGATATTTTAAAAATTTCAAAAGTCAGGATGCTACAGAAGAAAATCTTTCTGCGGCTATTCCATTAGATAAAAATGCCTACGATGCAGCAACAGAACGTAGCAAATTAGATAATTTTCAAGAATTCTTTATCAACAGTTACGCCGACGACATTAAACTACTTGACGAATCAATAAGTTTTCAACGTAGTCACGGTGACGTAATTGCTTTTGATATTGTAACTAGCGGTACAAGACAAGAAGTATATGAAGAAGTACAAGGACCGATCATGCTGGAAAGTTCTAGTATGGCGGAAGTTATGTTTTTATCCAAGTACATTGGTAACTACAATATTACCAAAGTGAGCGATACATTCATATTTGAACACCGCGGTTGGGCGGTTGCACTGAAAAGGAAATAATAATGAGCGGATTTAAATTTAATTTTACACAAGAAAAGTTTAATCAGATAATTGGAAAGAATCCTTATGCTGATCACTGGTTCGAAGCATTGTGTGAAATTTTACCAGATTATGACATTGACACAGTACCACGTGTTGCAGCATTTTTAGCACAAACAGCACACGAAAGCGGCGGATATCGTGCTATTAAAGAAAACTTAAATTACAAAGCAGAAAGTCTTTGCAAAGTATGGCCACGTTATTTCCCAGATTTAGCAACAGCACAACGCTATGCTCATAATCAAGAAGCTATTGCTAATCGTGCTTATGCTAATCGTATGGGTAACGGCGACGAAGCAAGCGGTGATGGTTGGAAATTTTGCGGAAGAGGTTTAATTCAATTGACAGGTAAAACAAACTATCAACGTTATGCTGAAAGTCTAGAGATTAGTTTAGATGAAGCAAGTGAACACTTAACAACATTTGAAGGTTGCGTACAAAGTGCTGCATGGTTCTGGGAAGCCAACAACTTAAATCAGTATGCAGACAGCGGCGACATCTTAACAATGACAAAACGTATTAATGGTGGAACATTAGGGTTAGAAGATCGCAAGAAACACTACGAACACGCTCTACATGTTCTAGGAGCATAACGTGGAACAGCTATCTTGGATGATTAGTTTTATTCCGGACACAGTCCTGAATCTCATTTATTGGGTAATCATCTTAGCAGGCATCACAGGTGTTGCTGCAGGCTGGCTAGCACGTTGGGTTCCATTCTATGGAAATTATGCTAGATTTTTAAAACCACTTGGTGTTTTATTAATTATTTTAGGTGTTTACCTAAAAGGCGGCTTAGATACCGAGATGGCCTGGCGCCAACGTGTAGCAGATTTAGAAGATCAAGTTAAAAAATCTGAAGAACGTGCCGGACAAATTAACGAAAAAATTGTTGTACAGTATAAGGACAGAGTAAAAGTAATTAAAGATACTCAAATTGTTGTACAAGAAAAAATCAAAGAAGTTGAAAAACTTGTAGATGCTAAATGTGAGGTAGCACCAGAAGCTGTCACAATCTTAAATGATGCGGCTAAGAAACCAGAGAGGGTGCAAAAATGAAAATAGTTTTAATTTTAGCAACTACATTAGTATTAACTGGTTGCTTATCTACACCAGTTAAAAGAACGTTTCCAGAAGTTCCAAAGGAACTAATGGAACTTTGTCCTAATTTAAAAGATGTTCCAGAAGGAACAACTAAACTTAGTGATGTATTAAGAGTTGTCACTGACAATTACAGTCAATACCATGAATGCCAATTTAAAAACGAACTTTGGAAAGAATGGTATGATACACAAAAACAAAATTTTGATAGCGTGAAGTAAATAATCGAAAGGAGCGCAAATGGCATTACATGATTCTATTTTAAAAATATTGAACAAAGAACCTAAGGACCCCGAAGCACCAAAACCAGCACCCGGCAGTCGTAGCGAGCGTGAAGCAAAGATTAAAGACAAAGCAGGTATGGTTATTAGTGTGTTTGCATTATTCTTAGCAGTAAACAGTTGGTACGGTGGTAAATTATCTAGCACAGTATTAAACAATACATTAGGTGCTAACAATGCCTGGGCGCAATATCAGGCAAAGAACAATCGACTAGTCAGTTATGAAATCGCAAGTAAGACAACAAGCGATCCTAAACTAAAGGCAGAGTTTAAAGCAGAAGCAGAACGCATGGACAGCGACAAGAAAGAAATTGCTGTTAATGCACGTAAGATGGAACATGAAAGAGAAATAGCAAAGAAATCTAGTCCATGGATTGGTTATGCATCAACAGCATATCAATTGGCCATTGTTGTTCTTTCTGCAAGTATTCTTGCTGTTAGCATGCCAATGTTTTGGAGCAGTTTTGTAGTAGCAGGTATTGGAATAGCACTTAGTCTAAATGGCCTATTCCTGTGGTTTTAAAATAAAGGAGCAGTCATGTCAGAAGAAGTAAAGAGCGAAAGTGAAAAGAAAAAAGAAGATTGGATGAACAGTAAGTGGCGTCCAATGATGGGTTGGATGTATATGGTTGTCTGTATGATGGATATGGTCATATTTCCAATCTTGTGGAGTTTACTACAAACAGTAACACATAGTCCTATTACACAATGGAATCCGCTAACACTACAAGGTGCTGGTCTTTTCCATATTGCGATGGGCGCAGTATTAGGTATTGCGGCATTTGGTCGCACACAAGAAAAGTTAAATGGAGCAAACAATGGCGGAATCCAACAACCAACAACATTTAGCCCTCCTCCAGCAGCACCAAGCAGTTTCCAGGCACCAGCTTCGCCAAGTTTCGGAGCGCCAAGCACCTCAGGAGGCTTTAGCTCAGGCGGCTTTGGAAGCGTACCTCCAGCAGCACCAGCAAGCGGCTTTGGTAGCAGTTCAGGATTTGGAGCGCCAGCGACTCCAGCTGTAACAGCAAGTGGTAAAAAGATTGTCCCAACAGACGATCCAGTTCTATAAAGGAAATTAAAATGAAATTATTATTCGCACTTTTAGCATCAGTGGCATTAGTTAGTAACGTATATGCCGGTGGTGAAACCAAAGAAGTTTGCAAAGACAAACTTGATAAAAAAGGCCAAGTTGTAAAGGGCAAAGACGGCAAACCAGCACAGGAATGTAAAAAAATCAAAGTACATAAGAAAGTTGAAGGTGAAAAGGTTCCTGAACCAGCCAAAAAGAAATAATCAATTTTTCCAAACTCTTGACAGGTCAGGAACAATACAGTATAATTACTGTATATAACTGACCTGTTTTTATGACTATGCAAGATTACTATTCAATTTTAGGTGTTAATCCCGGAGCAAGCCCGGACGAAATTAAAAAAGCCTACAGAAAACTGGCTAACCAACACCATCCAGATAAAGGAGGTGATCAAGCCAAGTTTAAAGACATCTCTGTGGCATATGATACGCTAAGTGATGGACAAAAACGTGCCGAGTACGATCAAATGCGAATGGGAGGTCCTCAAGTTAGATTTCAATCTGGAGACTTCCAAGATCTACAAGACATATTTGGTGGGCATTTTGACCCGTTTGGTTCAAGGTCAAATCCATTTTTTGATGTATTTGGTAGACAAAGAAAGAATCGCGATTTAAATATACAATGTCAAATTACACTTTTAGATTCTTACCTAGGAAAACAGTTAGAAGCAAATTATAAATTGCCCAGTGGCAAAAATCAAAACGTTATCATCAATGTACCAGCAGGCATCAGTCACGGTGAAACAATACGTTACCAAGGACTTGGGGATGATAGTTTTCCAAATATGCCTAGGGGAAGTTTAAATGTTACAGTAGTTATATTGCCCGATGAAAATTTTAGAAGACAAGGCAATGATTTATACACAACAGTAAACATTAATCCTATTGAGGCTATGATTGGTTGTAGAAAACGTGTAAAATACATTACAGGTGAAGAAAAAGAAATTGAAATACGTCCAGGTGTTGAAACAGGTATAGAATATGCAAGTAACGGTTTTGGATTTACAGATCCTAGGACAGGAATTAAAGGCCGTTTTGTAATTGCTGTCAACATAAGGACACCAGTCATTAACGATCAAAGCATTATTCAAAGGTTAAGAACTATCAATGATGAGATTAGTCTTAGATCCTGATCCAATTTTAAAACAAAGAGCCGAGGATTGGGATTTTGCAGTAGACGGCAACGCAGAACAGTTAGAAGCTGATATGATTCAGCTAATGAAAACATTTAATGGACGTGGACTAGCAGGTAATCAAGTTGGATTACTCAAAAGGGTCTTTACCATAAAGTTAAAAGACAATTCTGAACCATTTGCTATGTTCAATCCACAAATTATTTCCCAAAGTGAAGACCTTCAAAACAACGAAGAAGGTTGCTTGAGCTTTCCTGACCTATGGTTAGATGTTAAAAGACCAAAAGAAATTGAAGCCACATATCTTGACAAGCACGGAAATGAATGTAAAATTAAACTATCTGGAATAGATGCTAGGTGTTTTTTGCACGAATTAGACCATTTAAACGGTGTAGTTTTTACAGAAAAAGTTAGCCAAATGAAATTAATTTTAGCCCGTAAAAAACAAAGGAAAAATAAATGGTAGAACCAAGTGATAACCTACAAGCAGTTTTTGAAAAAGCAATCGAAACTGCAAAAAAATTGCATCACGAATATCTTACTATCGAGCATCTTCTGTTAGCAATGTTGATGGAAGAAACGTTTAGTAAGACATTAATAGGTTATGGTGCCCGAGTTGACGAATTTAGAAAAAATCTTGCGGACTATTTGCAAAATAAATGCGAAGAAATCACAACACCCGATGTTGTTGTAAAGCCTAAGAAAACACAAAGCGTCGAACGTGTTCTGAATCGTGCATTCACACAAGTCTTGTTTAATGGTAGACAACGTATTGAACCAGCAGATGTGTTTATTGCTATGATGGGCGAAAAACGCAGTTGGGCGTATTTTTATATTGCTCAGGCAGAGATTGACAAAGATAAGTTTGCAGATTATCTTAACAATGCAATCGACGAAGAAGAAGAACAAGAACAAGAAAGCGGCTCTAGCAGAGCATTGTCTGCTTTCACAACTAACTTGAACGAGCAAGTTAAGAAAAACAAAATCGATCCAGTTATTGGCCGCATTGAGGAACTTGAAAACATTGCACTGGCAATGGGTCGTCGTAGTAAAAATAATGTAATTTTAGTAGGCGATCCTGGAGTAGGTAAAACTGCTATTGCAGAAGGTTTGGCATTTAATATTGTCAAAGGTGCTATTCCAGATTTTCTAAAAGAATATACAGTTTATAATCTAGATATTAGTGCCATGCTTGCTGGTAGTAAATATCGTGGTGACTTTGAAGAAAGATTTAAACTAGTTCTCAAAGGACTGTCTAAAAAAGGCAAAACAATACTGTTTATTGACGAAGCACATATGATTAGTGGTGCTGGATCTGCAAGTAATAGTGCAAATGACCTTGCCAATATGATGAAGCCTGCGTTGTCAAAAGGCAATATCAAAGTTATTGCATCAACAACTTGGGAAGAATATCGTAAACACTTTGAAAAGGATCGTGCGCTAATGCGCCGATTCCAACGAATTACTATTGACGAGCCAACACAAGAAGTAACATTACAAATCCTTAAAGGACTTAAAAAATACTACGAGGGATTCCATAATGTTAAAATTAAAGATGATGCACTTCAAGCTGCAATTAAACTCAGCGTTAAATATCAGTCTGATAAAAAGTTACCCGACAAGGCTATCGATTTAATTGACTTGGCATGCAGTCGTTTTAATCTAAAATTAGCCGACGAACGTATTGTAACAGAAAGAGAAATTCAATACGAACTTTCTAAAGTTGTACAAATTCCAGAAGAAGTTGTAGCAGAAACAGAAAGTCATAATCTTTCAACACTACAAACAAAACTTGAAGAAGAAGTGTTTGGACAGAACCTTGCTATTACTGAAGTAGTTGACAAGATTATGGTCGCACAAGCAGGATTAAAACCTGAAAACAAACCTATCGGAAGTTTTGTATTCATGGGCCCAACCGGATGTGGTAAAACTGAAACTGCTAAAGCTCTTGCTAAACATTTAGGTGTTAAGTTATTGCGTTTTGATATGAGTGAATATCAAGAGAAACACAGCATCAGTAAATTGATTGGAAGTCCTCCCGGATATGTTGGTTTTGAAGAAAATGCCGGTCAGCTTATTACAAGTATCCAAGAAAATCCAAATGCAGTTCTGTTGTTCGACGAAGTTGAAAAGTCACACCCAGATGTATCAACTGTGTTGCTACAAATGATGGATAACGGATTTATCACTGGTTCAAATGGTAAACGTGCTGACTGCCGCCAGTTAGTCCTAATCCTTACAACTAATGCTGGTGCAACTGAAGCAGATAAGAATGCGATTGGTTTCGGTAGCCAACAAAAAGAATATAGCGATAAAGAGCTTAATAAATTCTTCACTCCTGAATTCCGAAATCGCTTAGACGGTATTATTACCTTTAACAAACTTGGCAAAGAAACTATGGTCAAAGTTGTTAACAAGTTTATCGATGAGCTAAGAGAACAAGTTAAAGAAAAAGGTATTCGTATTAAGGCAGATAAGAATGCAATTGAATGGTTAATTGAAAAAGGCTTTGACAACAAGATGGGTGCTCGCCCGTTACAACGTGTCATTGACAAAGAAATTAAACGTGACCTTGCTAAATTGATGCTATTTGGTGATTTAAAAAACGGCGGATGGTTATCAATTACAGCCGAAAATGATAATATAGTGCTGTCAGTTAAAGCAAAAACACCTAAGGTTCCGTTGCTTTCGACAGAAATTAAAATAGAAGATGCAGTTCAAGACAACTAAAAGATTATTTAGAGGACAGTACCAGTACAAGTTAGTTTTAACTTGTGCTGGCGCCAGCTGGTTCCGCGGAGGTGATTGGCGTGGTACTCTTGAAAATCTTAAAAAGATTGACTTATCTACGCAAAATCACTGGCATTCTAAATCAATAAAGACTGAAGACGACTTGAACTATGCTTTTAAACTACAACATCAACTTAGTAAATTACAAAACTTAGAAGTTAGGGTTGAAAGCCCATGGGTTACTATCTATACTAATGATAAATCAAATGTTGACAGTTTAATTAAAATTGACAAGGAAAAAGTCAAGTATGTGTGTGTTCCTCCAGATAAAACTACCCTAGAGGAAAATACAATTATTTTACCCAAGATAAATTACGATTTTAAAATTACCCTGAGTAAAACAGATCGTGAACATAGTGCATTTGTAGATTGGGCTGAAAAGAATACTAAAGTCAAGCTGACAAAAACTTGTAAGCGGGAGCTTTTGAGAGATCGTAGTTGGGGCGGTACATACTTCTACGTCACGGGCGAAAACAACTTACTGTTAACAAAAATGCACTTAGGCGGCTCAATAAACAAGGTTGAGCGCATAATCAAAGCGTAATCTTATAAACCCGCATACGATAAATAGTATATCCGCACAGAATCAGTGTGACTATTAATAACGGGCTTAAAAATGCGTATTAGAGAACTATTAGAAGGTAAAAAATTCAATGATTTAGAGTTCATCAAGCAGGATGAAGAAGGCACAGGTATCAACTATGATCTAATAGAAGACCTTGCTTTTTATATGCACAATGATGATGACATATATCGCAAGATCATGTTTCCTCGTGTAGTAAATTGTGTTGAAGGATTAAAAGCTAAAAAGCAATTAGATCCTAAAATTTTCAAAGCAGCAGTTGAAGAAAGCTACAAACACTATATTAAAAAGTTCCCCATACGTCAATTGCCAGATACACTTGATGAAGAGCAATGTTTAGAAGTTTGTAAAAAACTATATAACGATTTCCGCAAAGATTACGACGAAGGCAAATATAAGGATTAATTGTGTTACTTAGAGAATTGTTCTTTAATGAGGCAAAGGCACCTGCTGAAGATGACAGCATGGAAAAATACGGCCGACCGTTTAATCACCCAGAACATTTAGTATTTTTTAAAGGTAGTGCCGGAACATTGGAAGCCCTTACACATTTTAAAGAAATAGCAGAAGAAAAAGAAGGCGGTACAACTGTTAGACGCAAATGGGACGGTAACCCGCAAGTCTATTGGGGTCGTGAAAAGAAAAACGGACCTTTAATACTAGCCGGACACAATCAGTGGAGTCGCGGAGTAAAAGCAACAAGTCAACACGATGTATATGACTTTATTGCAAATCAAAGCGGTAAAGTAAAAACTCCAGAAGAACAAAAACAACGTCAACAATTTGCCACAAATTTTGCAAATCTTTATCCATTGTTCGATGCTGCAACACCAAAAAACTTTGTTGGGTTTGTGTATGCAGATAATTTATTTGGCGTCGAACCAAATAATCCTAAACAATTAGAAAAACCAACTAAAGAATATCCTCAAGGTATTTGGACATTTTGTCCTAATCCTATTTCAAAGACTTGCTATCATGTAGATGCAGGCAGTGAACTGGGCCAACGAATTGCCAAAGCACAAGTTATGGTTGTTGGACATGCTACGTTCGATTCCTTTGGTGCTCCAGACAGAGAACAACAACCGATGGACGATTTCGAAATGTTTAATCAAACAGCAGGTTTGATTGTTCAAGGTCCAATTTATACAGATACAGCACCCGAAGTTGACACTAGTCCTATAGACTCTATGATGCAATATGTAGAACAACACGGATCTGCTATTGATAACTTCTTAGGAAGTTTACCCGATCCAGATAAGAATGGCATTTTCTATCCGTTCTTTAATCAAATGAGTAATCTACATGCTCAAGGAAAACAAAATTTTGAAAGTATTAGTGGAAAAACATTTATTGATTGGATGCAATCAAAAGGTGTTAGTGCTAAGAAACAACAACACATCATAAACATGATACAAGAACATCCAGGCGGACTTGATGCTATATTTTTCCTAATAAAAGGTATTAGAAATATGAAAGATCAAATAGACGCTGGAATTAGGCAACAACCTCGTAAAGAAATTTGGGACACTAATAGCGAAGGACATGTTCGCTATGCACAAAAACATCATAAATATGGTAATATAAAGATTGTTCCTACTACGTGGGTACCAGGACGTTAAAAATGCGATTAAGAGAACTATTTGAAAATATCTACGAAGAAGTACCCGAAGGTGGGGAAGAATTTGATGGTGGTTTAAAAACCATTGGCATTTGCTACGGTCGTTGGAATCCTCCGCACAAAGGACATAGAGAAGTTTGGAAAGCTGCTAGTAAGAATCCTATTTGGTTTGTCGGTACTAACGAAAATACAGAAGGTCCTAAAGATCCCCTACCATATGAAATTAAACTACAATGCATGGCCGCTGTATGGCCAGGCGTAGCTAAACACGTAATTCCAGAACAAGATTTGTTTGTTATGGCAACAAACATCTACGAAAAATATGGCGAAAATGTTCACTTAAATGTCTACACCGATGAAGAGTGGCTTGCAAGTGGTTTACAAAAATACAACGGCATGATGAATCAAAAGCACGGCGGTTATAAGTTTGCACAAATTGACTGGAAGAAAACAGAACGTTTAGCCCGTGCAACCGATTTAAGAAAGTATGTTCGTGAAGGAAACAAAGCTGCTTTTTATAAAGATGCTGGAATACCAGCATCTAGCATGATTACTATTGGCGAAAAGGCATATCCTTTATTTGATATTGTTGCTCACTACTTACAAAAGTATCCAGAAAAAGTTGCTAAGAATGCTAAAGCAGCAGTTGCAGAAGGAACTACAAATGCTCTAGGATTAAGAGCATCTGGTATTACAAAAAAGATAGATCCTACACAAAAGGCTGCAATGAAAAATGCTATGACAATGCCTAACTTAAATCAAAGTACAGGTAGTGCATATTTAAATTGGCGTATGGGAGTTGCATTAGCAGGTGCACCTGATTATCCTACACGAGCAGAAGCAGATAACTGGATCGGTGGAGATCCTCTGTTATCCACATATACAGAAGAAGAATTAGAAATGGTTAAAGCAGCAGCTAAGGCAGTTGGTGCAGGTAACATAGAAAACTGGAGTGGAAAGCGCAGTGAAGAAATTCCAGGTGTTAATAAAACTAGCCCTGTAGCAAAACCTAAAAAGAACAAATACGGAGTATAATATGGACGAGAAATTTCACCTAGCATTAAAAACAGCATTCGCTAGTGAATACGCCTTTTATCTAAAGGCACAAAACTTTCATTGGAACGTAGAAGGATCAAACTTTCCTCAATACCATGAACTGTTTGGAAAGATTTACGAAGAAGTAGGCGGAATTATCGATGACTTTGCAGAAAATCTACGCAAGTCAGGAACTTATGCTCCAGCAAGTTTTAGTAAATTTAGTATGCTAACACAAGTAGATGACGAAAATGGTGTACCTGATCCTGGTCATATGTTAGCAGAACTATACAAAGATTCAGAGACAATGGCAGGCGTGTTTAAAGCCGTTTATCAACTAGCGGATCAAGCAGGTGAATATGGACTGAGTAACTTCTTTGCAGATCGTCAAGATGCACACCGTAAGCACAGCTGGATGTTAAGAAGCACACTAAAATAATATGGATGAACTAGCTCAAATTAAAAAGTTAGCCGGTATTAGACCCTTTCCAGGTTTAGTAGAGTATTCTATCGAAGACGGTAGCAATATCAGTTTGACTGGCAATGAAAAAGGCGAGCTAATGAAAAAACACAATATACAACCAGGAACACCTGAATGGTTTCAACTATGGTTTAGTTTACCTAAACTAACTGGTGAAAAACCTGTTGGACCAGGAATAAGAACAAAATCATGAAAGTAATTGAAATTCTACAAGAAACAGCTACAGCAGGAGCAACTAGTGCGGGCAACATTGCAACAGTTGATGCACCTCACATTAGTCCTGGAAAATCTAGAGGTAAGAAAAGCTACATAGGCAATATGTGGGGCGGAATATCAGGAACAAAAGCACCTAAACAGCCTAAAATTAAGCAGAAAAAACGCAAAGATGGTACTGCTGTAAATGCATTAGACCTAAAAGGCACTAGCATTTTTGGTGGTAAGACTATTAAAAGACGCTAAATATACGATAACGGAGTTTTCATTATGCACGACGACATGCAACCAGATAATATGAGCCAAGCACCAATCGGTGCCCATGGAGAATCAGATCGCGAAGGCGCAATGGCCAAAGCGGACCTATACAAACTAGCCAACTACAGTCTAAAACTGTTTAAGAAACTAGACGATGATGCCCAACTTGAAGGATGGGTTCAGGCTAAAATCACTAAAGCTGCTGACTACATTGCCAGCGTATTCCATTACTTAGAATATGAAATGGAATTTAGCGATTACGGTGCTAGATTAGACAACAACGAAATGTATAATGAAAGCCAAAAACTTGAACTTAAAAACAAGTTAATGGAAGCTAAGGCTAAGGTTGCTGAGCTAAAGAAACTTCAAGCTGAAAAAGTAAAAGAAGACCGTAAAGAAGTTACCAAAACTCAACACGGTACTGCTACAGCTACATATGGCGATGATGGCAAACGTAAAGGTGTTGTTCATAAAGATGAAAGAAAATACTCCGATGAAGAACACGGCGAAGTTGCAAGTCTAGCTAAAGGCAAAAGTGCTGCTGAAAAGAAAGCAGACAAAGCTAAAGAAATTAAACTTCCTAAACCAGAAAAAGGAACTCGTGTATGGGGCATGAAAGGTGGAGAGAAGTTTGAAAAGACAGTTAAGGAAGGTGCAAAACCTGACTTTGCAGACTTAGACAAAGACGGCGATGAAAAAGAGCCAATGAAAAAGGCTGCTAAAGAAGCTAAGAAAGAAAAGAAAGTAGACGAAGCATCTGAAGAAAAATGTAACCATACAGCCAAAGGTAAATCATGTCCAGTTCATGGCATGAAAGAATGCAGTATGAAAGAAGATGCTAAACCAAGTGCAGGTATGACTAAGAAAGAAAAGTCATCAACTGTAAAGGCTGCTAAGGCAGGAAAAGATATTGGTAAGCCAGGAAAGAATTTTGAAAAAGTTGCAAAGAAAGCAGGCGGTGGTGAAAAAGGTGAGAAGATTGCTGCAGCCGCTATGTGGAAAAACAAAGCAAAGAGTTTAAAAGAAAGTCTACAGGCACTACTTCCTGAAGCACCATTAAACGAAGAAGATCAAGCACAAGCTCAAGCTGGTTTGCAAGCCTTACTTGACTACGCAAAACAAAATGATCCCCAAGGACTTGCACAGGCTGTACAACAAGGTGGACAGGCTGTAGAAAATTATTTTAAAGATTTAGCAAATAAGATTCCGGCAAATCCTCAACCTACAACACAACCTGGCGCAGGTGCTCCAGCTGCACCAACAGCAGGTACAGAACCAAAAGACATGCCAGCAGCAGGAGAAGTTGAAGCAGAAGAAGGTGCGGCTATGAATTTTGTTAATGGCGTTGTATCAGCAGCTAAACATCCTGGAGAATTTGTACAAGGTGCCGCTAATCAATTAGGTCAAGAAGTTGGCAATGCAGTTAATACTGTACAAGGTGTAGTACAAGGTGCTCAACAAGTTGGTAAGAATGTAGTTCAAGGTGTTAAAGATGTAGCAAATGCAGCTACATCTGGTTATAATCAAGCAAGAAATCCAAAAGGACCAAACCAACCAGTTATGGGACAACCTACTCCCGATCCAAAGCCATCAAACGCTGGTGGATTAAGATCAGCAACACAAGCTGACGTTCGTAAAGAAGATGATTTCCAACAAAAAGTTGCTACAACAGCTGCACAGTTAAGAGAAAATGCAGAGTTTGAACGTTTGATGCAATTTAAACAAAGACTAGTAGGTTAATAGTATGGACATGAAGAAAATTCTACAGGCTATTGATAGCGTTTCTACAAAACCTGTAGAAGATTCTAGTGTACTAACTGAAGGATCTAATCCTCACAAAGTTGCGTTACCGGTACAAATGGCTATGCAACAATATCAAAAGCCCGCTATTAAAAAAGAAAATGTTGTTAGAAAATACTTTGAACAAGTACAAGAAGAAACATTACAACAGCAAACTGAACGTAAACAACTAATTCAGCAGTATGCTCAAAAAATTAGTCAACGTGTTTTAGAAAATCGACGTTATGGTAGCTATGATGCATATCAACGTGATTACGACAGTAGTATAAGTGGTTTTGGGCGCGGTCGCCGAGATATCGACGACGAAGCTAATTTAATGTATATCTACAGAGATGGTCGTTTAAAACAACGAATGATTTCTAATCACGAAGAACGTAGTGCTCATGCAGAAGGATTTCGAGATAGTCAAGAAAAAGCATTAAAAATTCATGGCATTATACGAAGCAAATTTGATCCAAAGAAATGGGTACAAAAACAAGGCACACAATGGATTCAAGTATTCCCATTTGGAAAAACAGACGAGATAAACAAGGAACAGTAAAATGGATTTAAGAGATCTTATTAACAAGTTAGATGCTATTGAACAAACTAAACTACTAGCAGAAGCAGAAGAACTAATGGAAAAGGTTCGCATTCGCTATAGCGATGTTGAAGCTGTTGCAAAACAATATGCTACAGACGACGATGCTAGAGGAAAAGCATTGGCAAAACTGGCTGCTGATAATGGTCTACAAACTTTATTTGATCCTATTAGCGGTGAGCTTGTAAAGGCAGACGGAAGCTATGCATCATTCTTAGGTGCAGACGAAGCTACTGTTAATAGATTAAAAGGTTGGGGTTTACTTCCTTTAAATGCAAAAACATCTAGCTGGATGGGTGCTAGAGGCCAAGATAGAAAAACAGCTATTGGAGACAACCAGTCAGCTCAAGAACGAGACAAAATGGTTGATCGTGCAGAAGAATTAATGAAAAAAGCTATTACTGCACCATCAGCTGCACCAGCTAAAGAAAGCATTGCAGAATCATTATTAGGTAGTTTTGGCTACAAAGTTTCGTTACTAGAATACATTACACCAGAAGAACATGCAGAGTTAAAAGGGCTAGTACAAAAACTTACTCCTTTTGCAAAATCAGATCCTGATTCAGCAGACCTTGTTGCACAATTTAGAGCATACAATCAACAACGAGATGCGTTAATTGCACGTATTAAAGAAGTTATTGCTGCAATAAAACCTGCGGCAACAACATCAACTGCACCGGCTGCACCAGCTGGAGGAGAACGTAGTGGAGGTGCTGGTACACCAGCAAATGAATCATTAGATAATGATTCAGAAATGTTAATGGAATTGTCATTAACACCTCAAGGTCAAAAGGCAGGTGCTAAACTTTTTGAACCAGACTGGAAAGGTTATCTAAGTCCTGAACAAGTAAAACATAATCTCGCATTGTTAAAGAAAGGACATGCTAAACTAGATTGGAGTGACCATTTAGGTAAAACAGTTAAAGACTGGGCTAATATGGCAACTTTTGATCTAGCGGACAAAGCAGCGGCAGCAGCTAGTAGCGCATTTGATCCAAATACCACATACAAAAAAGAACGCGAAAAACAACAAGCGGCTGATAGAGCTTATAACTTAGATCCAAATGCTTTGAATTTACGTTCAGCGGCAAATGCAGTTGGCTGGAAAATGGATCCAAACAATCCAGCTGGAAACATGACTATAGGTGACGTATTAGGCCTTGTAGGCCCTGGCGCTATTACAAGTATGTTTAAAGTAGGTGTGAAAGGTGCTCAAAAACTTGGTATGGGTAAAGTCGGCCAGTTTGTTACAGGTACAGGTGCTGTAGTTGGTACTCAAAAAGCTGTTGATCAAATAGATAAAGCAGCCGGAATAGATCCTCATCCAGATAACGTTCCGTCAAATAATCCGCAACCACCGAATCCACAACCAGCTAATAACAAATTAAAATACGACGAAGAAGTTAAGAAAATTCAAGATTACTTAGTTGCACAATACGGTAGTGCAAAAAACATATTACCTCGCTTTGGTGCAGATGGAAAACTAGGCAAAGAAACTCAAGATGCTATTGCTCGTGCTAAGAAAGACGGAAAATTAACTGCTGACGGAAAAATACCTTCTGCACCAGATCAAAGTAATGCAGAAACAGCTAGACTACAACGTCAAAATGATGCAGCTCCTTCAGCGTCAGCACCAGATCAAAGTAATGCAGAAACAGCTAGACTACAACGTCAAAATGATGCAGCTCCTTCTGGTTCAACAACGGCTACAAATGCCATGGCAGATTTAGATCCAAAAGTAGTACAAGATGCTATGAAGAAATTAGGAATAACACCTCCTAACATCACTCAAGAGCAGTTAGCAGCATTAATGGATGCTGTAG
>Ga0255174_1000143_pt1 | contig 40864 bp, 53 predicted proteins | sample Atl_Atl_RepB_8d_FD_189953 | JGI IMG/M metagenome (GOLD analysis project Ga0255174, IMG submission 189953) | Freshwater microbial communities from Altamaha River, Georgia, United States - Atl_Atl_RepB_8d | ecosystem: Environmental > Aquatic > Freshwater > River | place: USA: Georgia | collected...
CAAGATTGTCATGCAAAAATAATCGCTGCTAGGTAACATAAACAGTCTGCGACTTTTTTTTGAAAAAAACATGACAATTTTGCCAATAGCCGAGAAAGCCTCGTCGAATCAAACGCTTGCAAGCCGCGCCGATTGGCAATTCTCCCATTTTTCATTGCCATCGCTATAAAATTTAATTGCCAATTCGACCCATACTTGACATCTTGCAAAACAATGCCTTACACTGAAGGCTCACTCAAACAAAAGGGGATTGCCAATGCGTGGATTTATCTTTTATCGTGGGAAATCGCCGATTGATGCGGCGCCAATTGTCGGAATTGCCGTTCTTCGTTCTAAGAACGTAAAGACTGGCGACATGGTCCAAACCTATATTTTGCGATCAGATATGCATCCAATGGATGCTATTAAATCAGCTGACGACGTTAGCATTTGCGGCGCGTGCGTGCATCGCGGCGATGATACGCGCAAGCGCACTTGTTACGTCGATGTCGGCAAGTCTGTTAGTGCAATCTATAAAGCTTTCAAGCGCGGCAGTTATCCCGACATGTCGCGCGATCTTAGCCATGCTGCCGCACAGCTGAAGGGTCGCAAGGTTAGACTAGGCGCTTACGGTGATCCGGCGATGATTCCAGCTGACACATGGTATGCACTGTTAGAACATGCGGCAGACTGGACGGGATATACACATCAATGGACGCAAGCTTTTGCGCAAGCTCATCGTGAGCTGTGCATGGCGAGTGCTGATTCGATCGAAGATCGCGACGTCGCGCGCGCTATGGGGTGGCGTACCTTCCGCGTTATCGCAATCAATGCCACGCCTAAGCTTGATCGTGAGATATACTGTCCCGCATCACCCGAAGGCGGCAATCGGCGCCAGTGCATCATGTGCCGAGCTTGCGACGGCGCGCTTAGGCCCGATGCGGTATCCATTGCCATAGTCGCGCACGGCAAGGCAGCGGCGCACGTATGAAACCCGACGCGCGCATTGCGTCGGCTAATCCAATCAATTGAAGGAAAGTAATGAAAACAAATGAACTAACAGGAGCTGCCCTCGATTGGGCAGTAGCGCAGTGCGAGGGATATACAGGCTTGCACAAAATTGCAGAACGCATGCCACACGAACCGCAACTTGGTATCTACCCACCAAGAAAAGCATACGGAATAATTGAATTGTGGGAATTAAGTTACTCAACAGATTGGGCGCAGGCAGGCCCTATCATTCAGCGAGAAAAAATAAATATCCAATCCGTTTTATGTGATGCGCGCGAATTTTGGACTGCCAGTATGTATTTAGCGGAAAACGAAGGGCAAACACCCCTTATCGCTGCCATGCGCTGCTATGTGTCGAGCAAACTAGGCGACGAGGTGGAAATCCCCGCTGAACTTGGGAGCCAAGCATGAGCAAAGCTAACTACAACGGCTGGACCAACTATGCAACTTGGCGCGTCAACCTTGAGATATTTGACGGGCAAGACCCTGAGGGGTTCGATCTCACGCAAGACGCCTACTATCTCGGCAAGGACTTGAAAGCGTACGCTGAGGATTTGATCGTTGAAACATCAATCGAAGGGCTTGCCCGCGATTACGCTTTTGCTTTTCTGTCCGACGTCAATTGGACCGAGATCGCCGAGCATGTCATTGAAAACTATGCGGAAGCATGAAACCCGATACACGCGTGGCGACGACGAAGGGCGTCGGCGTTATTGATCGCATTGAAGGCGATCAATACTTCGTCAGAATACCGGCCACCAATGGGTGGCCGTTTCCGTCATTGCACGCCTTCAAACGACGCGAAATCAAACTGCTACGCGACAAAAGGACCGTTGAAACCTACGGCGAAGCAACTTACTAAAAGGAACTAACATGATCGACTTTTTACTTGACTGGGCCGTTGCGCTCGTGTTTGGCGTCGCGCTCGGCGCTGCCGTGTTTTTTAACATCTAAGGACCACAACATGGAAGACGAAAACAAGCCCCCACTATGGCTCACGTTGATGAACTGTCAGATCGACCCTAGCGATTGGTGCATACCAGTGGAGCAAGTTTGGCGTCGGCATGGATGGATACCGCCAAGCAAAGAGTGCCCCGATACCATGGCGAAGCAACAGGCCTTTCGGACATGGACGATGCCGTTATGCTGACCGCGCTCATCGCAATAATGCTTGCATGGTTGATTAGCGAGATGCTAGACTTGTGAGGTTGGAACTTCTCCTCAAGTTGGGCCTTCCCGCCCCACTTTTAAGCCCGTCAATCGACGGGCTTTTTTTTACCTCACCGCACAAGGGCCATCTTGGTAGGCGCTGTCTCCTCGACCATACGCCTAAGCTCTGATTTTGATAGTTTGGACGCCAATTCAGACACGGCGAAGATATGCTTCTTAGTCTGGAATTCCGACGACGCTAACCGGCCCACGTCAACCCATCCGGCTTCTTTTAGCGCGTGCAGCAGCGCTGCCTGGTGAATCTTCACGCCAGCAGGCAGGCCACCCGATAAGCGATCGATCAGTATATGGAAGGGCGACCCCACAACACCACGGCTAAACTCACCTTGTCTGTTCCTCATCATCTCCACCAGAAAAGACTCAGAGGTGCTCATGGAGTGCTCGATAAGGTTAAACTTAAACTCAGTCCATCCTGGCGTTGCAGCAGGATTAAACGCGCTCACGTCGCGCTGATAGAGCCATGCGGCTATGGAAACAAAACCTTCTGACTTGTACCAGTCCCACAATAGTTGCGCCTGACGATCGACCATGCGAGGTGCACGCGACCAGATGCAGAACCAGCGCCGATCCTGCGAGTCAAGCGATATGGGGAGCGAATCATTGGTAAACGACAAAACGAACGCTCGATTGAGCATGTCGTAGGGGTGCAAGCCCTTACGGTTGATCGGTAACATCTCTGGAGGTGCAGCGATGATCGGCTTAAGTCTGTTCGCCAGCGCACGACGCGCTGCCGCTTCAGGCTCTTTCAACTCGTTGATCACGAGAATCTCACACTCAAGCTGGTACCCCCACTGAAGACTTAAGGTATCGTTATCAAGCAACCCCCTGTTCTTCAAGCCTGGCCCGCACACAGCCCATAGAAGAGGCGCCCACATGGTGTCCTTGCCACACCCTTGGTCGCCACCATGCAGCACGGCGTGATTGATCTTGACATCAGGGTGCTGGAGCTTAAAAGCCATGATGTTGAACAAGTGCTCACGCTCGGTCACATCAGGCACCAAGCGCTCGCAGTGCTCAAGCCAAGGCGAGATGTCGCGCACAAGGGTCTTATCGACCGCAGGCCTAGCATCGCGCCAACGGTTGCCGTAGACGTCGCCATCACGCGTCACCAGCATCGACTCGCCCGCAGCGTAGGTCACACCGACCAAGGTGCGAGCGCCCATCGCCTGGCGCTGCTCATCAAAGCAGGTCGCGGCTTCGATCTTGCGTTTGCTGTTAATGGATACGCAATTGACATGGCGATAGAGCGCGTTAAAGACCCAGCGCGGCACCTCACGCCGATCCTGCATGTCAAAAAACGAGTCATCACTGAGAATGTAAGCAAAGCGTTGGAACCAGCCCTTCATCTCGACACGCCCAAGTTCTTTACGCTCGACCTCTTCAATCAACTTCTTAGCATCATCACTAAAAAAGGTGCTCGGTTCTAACTTCTCAAGCGTATTCTGCATGGTGGTCGCAAGCAGATCATCGCGCAGCCCCAGCGCGTGAGCAGGGCCACCGTTATCCGACACCCACGTCAGAAACGCCTTGGTGTCAAGATCGACGCAGTGCGAGTGTAAACAACAGTAGGCCCGCATGGAAGGCTTATAACGCCCTCTGGATTACCGTCGGTGTGTTGGGCATGGTTAGGGCAGATGACGCCAGCCCAGCCCTCAGCGTTGGGCTTAGATAAAACAAGACCCTGCGCCGCAAGCCACGCGAACACATCATCGTTACCTGTGTCAACGATCTTGATCGGCTGCGGACCGCTGCTATCGGCCTCAGCAGGCGACACGCCCAGCGCCTCGCAGATTTGCGCAAGCGAAAAGTCACGATCGGGATGGAACTCGACCAAGCGCGATGCGAAACTGTCACGACCAGGCTTAAGATTGATCGAACCAGGCAACCTAAAGTTGCGCACGGCGTTAAGCGCCCCAGGGTCGGTATAGCCCGCGTCAGCAATTGCACGCATAGCCGCAGCGAACTCACCCTTGGTGGGTTGTTCAGCAAAGGCGTAGCCCCACTGAAACGAACCAGGCGAGGTCTCCATGACCCAGGTCGGCGCAAGCGGTGGCGTCTTGCTCTTGGTGCCCACGTCATCAAGCACCATGACTAAGCAATACTCACAGTTAGCCGCCGACGCTGAAACGTGACCACCGAACCGATCGACTATAAAGCTAGCCGTGTTGCCGTACCATGCTTGATCGGCCTTGATCTTGGCATCCTTGGGTAGATAAGCAGGCCATGTGCATTTGATCGCGCCATCAGCGTGAAATTGCAACTGACCATCTTTCAGTAACGGCTTTTGTCGCACCAGCAGCGCTGTCTCACCCTCTGGTGCAAGGGACATCAAAAAATCAATAAATGTTGTCATTTTCCATACCTCGTCATTGTTGAAACTTCAGCATCTAAAGGCAGCCCCTGCGCCCATGCGGGCGGGGCACACATCACGCGGTGCAACGTCTGCGCGGCTTCGTCAGCCTGCGACGCTGGCACCTCAAGCACAATCTCATCATGGACGTGCAGCACCACGCCGTCGAGTTGTCGCAACGCCGCACGTAGAATGTCGTTAGCCGCAGCCTGACAGATGTTCTCTGCCGCTAGACCCTTCCACAACCGCGCACGAGGCCATTCCTTGGCGTCCTGCGCAGGCTTCCATGACGCCTTGGCGTACGACACACCATCAGCGTCCATGCGAGCGTAGGGGTAGCATAGGATGCGTCCTGACGGTAGCGCGTACCATAGGTGCTGAGAGTCAAAATAGTAAGTCACACGGCCAGCCTTAAACTCAGACTTTGGGTTTCTCATCGCACGCGTATACGCCGACTCAAGCGCCTGCCAGTAATGCACCGCCCACGGGTTAGCGCGTCGCCACGCGTCCACCATGCGCCGAGCGTCAGCTTCTGGTAAGTTAACACCATAGATGCGCCCCATCGAGGCGAACGCACCGACACCACCACCGTAACCACAGGCTAATTCTTGGACCTTGCCGATCTGTCGTTGCTCTTTATCGATCGCGTCAACAGGCACGTTAAACGTCCGGCTGGCGTTGTGTTTGTAGATGTCCGCGCCCGTGCGAAATAAGTCCAACTTAGCCTCAGACGTAGCGTGTGCTGACAGCCACGGGTTCATCCGCGCCTCGATCGCCGCCCAATCAGCGACGATGAGCACATGCCCAGGCGCAGGTGTCAGCGCAGGGCGCAGCATCCCCTTGAGCACGTCTGTAACGCGTCGCCCGTAGGTCGGCACGATCTTGTGCCCACGCACCATCGCGGTACGGACAGCCTCTGGATCGTCAGCACACTTGCGTGTGAAATTATGTACCTGAGCGCCGTAGGATGACGCACGACCCGTGGCCGACCCACCAGCAAACACAAACGCACCACGCACCCGATGATCCTCATCATCAGCAAGCGCAGCTAGGCGACTGAACTTCGCAACTGATGACGCCCACAGATCGTCAGCGCATTGGATGACTTCAGCCACATCAGGCGGCACCTGCTCAGGATCGTCCATCGCAAGCAAGTTAGCTCGCACGGTCTTATCGATGGAATACTTCTTCTCACCGTCCTTATAAGACGCCATAAGCGCCAGCGCCTGCGGTCCCACGCGATCCATGACCCACTGCTTCATCTTAGGACTACGCACGCTCGCAATCGCGCCCTGCGTCACGTCAGCAACGATCTGCTCGATCTCGACCAACTCATCGCTTGCGTACTGCACCGCTGCCTTGCATAGCGCCACATCAACCAGCACGCCACGATCGTTGATGCGCTCGTTCACATGATAGTCAGCAAGCTCTTCAGCCGACAGATCGCGCATAGCCGTGGAAATGGCACGCATGGCGCGAACGTCTTGCTCGCAATACGACACCAACTCGGCAAATAATGCCTCGTCGCGGTAAAAATTGCCGTCTGCCTGCGGCAAACATAGCCGCCTGATCAACTGCGCCCCACGGTAGTCCTTCCGCATGTCTGCGCTAGCAAACCGGCCCACGTCTTCTAGCGACCCTGGCGCACAGTTAGCCCGCGCCTGTGTTGCAGTGCAATAGAACTGCTCAAGTCGAGGCTCAGGAACATTAAATTCTGGGCAAACTACGTACCACAGAATTAACCGATCAAACGCCGCGTTATGGACGTATATGCGACCGCCGTTTGCAAAGTGATCAGCTACACGCTGCGGAAATGGTTGACTTGGGCACCAAGTGTGTACATCCTCATCGTCAAACGCATATGACAAGCACAGTAGATTTGTCGATGGGTCTTGAGCGTAGTTATATGGTCCTCTTGCCGGAAGATCGACGCGACTGCGCGTCTCCGTGTCAAGCCACAACACGCTCATGTAAACCACCATACGTATCCATATGCAGGCCTCCCACGTTTCATCGCGCCGCTTATACCGCCAGTTTGTTTACCGCGCAAAGCGATCTCGGCAGCAATTTGGCTTTCAAAACTAACCATCATTTTGGTTTGTAAATTGATACCCATAATTCGCTTTTCAGGGTACACACGACGCCCTGCGGCAAGCGCGTGAGTTACATTTTCTTTGCGAGATACCCACTCTAAATTCAATATGTGGTTATCTTGCTTTGAAAAATTTTTATGATTAACTTCACTACAACCCTGAGGATTTGGAATAAAAGCCTCAGCTACTAAGCGATGTATAGTTTTTACTGTGCGAGTGCATTTACCACCTGAATACAAATGAACGCAAAGATAACCATTGGTCATAACGTTCGGTTTTAGTATTCGGTTGGTACGTTTTGACAACACTCGCCCAATGTTGCTAATTTCGTACCTACCTTCGTAGCCTGGTATATTTTTCCAGCTTTCAGTCATATTTAAGATTAGGATGCTCATCTACGGACCCAACGTCGGTTCAGCATTTTGTGCAGCCAGCACGACAAGTTCCGCAGCGGCACGTCTGATCTGCATCGCACACTCAAGCGCACCAACCGCATCACACATATCGCATAGATGCTTATACTCGCGTAGTAGGTGCTTAAGCGTTTCATAAGGATGCTCCATCTTTCCCCCCCCTAAGCGCAACGTAAAATTTGCACTTCATTATTTGAAACGCAAGTTCTATAATTTCCATTACCCCAATTTGCTGAAGCCCAACCAGAAATCGCGCCTTGCAATTCTTTTGCGGTAAATTCTCCTGAGCTAATACAAATAACTTCACCAACTGATAAGTTTTTTATAAGCGGTGTAAAATATGTGCTCATTTTCCCTGGAGGGTGTTTGCGGTTTTTTGATTTTTTAGTGGGCGCTACAACAAGCACTCCATATTCGTTACCATATGAATCGATTATTTTATATTTGCAACCCGCTGCATCAAGCAACTTAGTGGCTTGCAAAATAGTGCGTTTAATAACTTCAGGCATACTCATAAAACAACTCCTTACAGTGTTTTTATAAAGAAAAAAAAAGCCACGGCTGTTACACCGTGGCTCCCCAAGCAAGTTAGGCCGTGCGACGACGACGACGTGGCGCATCTTCGGCGGCGGGGTCAGCCTCCTCGGTTGCAGCCACAGCTTCTTCGGTCTTGCCTTCCATGCTCACCCACTCCACCACTTCAAAAACTGGCGTAAAGATCTTGCCATAGCTTTTGTGTGTGTAATGGTCCTTCTTCAACTTTACGACAGGCACAGGCTTGCTTTGGTCCTTCTCAACCTGTGCAGCAATCGCAAGCGCAAGCGTCTGAACGCTGCGCTTACCACCGACGGACGTGGTGGTGTAACGGGCTTCCATGCCTTGATCGTCGCCTGAAAGACACTTGAGCGACATACCAACTTGGGTTTCCCAACCCTTCTTTGCGCCTGGCGGGGCGACATCAATGCTGGGCAAAGGCTCAGAGACCGATACCATCTTCTCAGCCAACACCTCACCGTCGCCCCACGCAATGTAGCCGTGGACAAACGAGAAGGGATTGACTGCCCAAGTCGAACCATCCTCGATCTCGGTCTGATCTGCACCGAAGACCCAATGGCCCGTCTTGTCCATCTTGAGAATCACAACGCCCGCTGCGCCAACGTCCTTCTCAAGCGTACGGAGTGCTGTGGTTAGGCTTGCTACTGATGGGAGATTTGCTTGACTGAAAGCTACTAAATTAGACATCATCATTTCCTTACTGGAGTTTAGAAAGGGCAGCCGTTAAGTGCAGCCCAACGTTAAGCACGGCAGGCCGGGGATCGCTCTCCGGCGCTAACGTGCTGCCGCTCGACACAGCCACGACAAGATCATCGGGCAATGCTAGCTTGCTCTTTTTTAGCACCTTCTCAGCTTGAGCAGGGCTAATCAATTCCTTCTTATACAACTCATTTTGACTGACGCCAAGACCTGCAAGCGCAGCAGACGCCTTAGACTCATCGACCCACTGACGCGTTGCGCGCTTACTTACTAATTTATACCCTGGCACGGGCATGTCTTTCTCAAGGCGCTCAAATGCTAACTTACGCGCATCGTTAATGAACGACTCTAGCTTATCAGCCAGATCAAGCGCACGACCTAAGTCTTCGGGCGCAAGCGCATCGAGTTTAAGATGCACCACGCGATCGATCTCGCCTGTCATCTTAGGGCAAACGGGCTTGCCGGTACACCAGCGACACCAATCACCAATCTCAAGTGGCGCATTGGGTTTGCTAGCGAGCGTGACCGCCGTTTGCAGTTCAGCTTGGAACTGCTGCACACGCTCAAAGGTTGTCACCCAGCGTCGTACGGCAGGCGGCTGCACGATGATGATCTCGATTTCCTCTGCACCGTAGAACACCCACGACAGCTTCTTGGTTGCCATCGCAGCAGCAGCGTAGAAAAGACCTTGGTAATTCTCCTCAGCGTCAACGATCACGCCATCACCAAACTTCCAATCAAGGATCACGGCTGTGCGGTCGATGCGCCCGATCAGATCGACGTTACCGAACACACCGTCGAGACCTTTGACGCCTTCAAACTCGACCTGCACTTCTTGCGCGAACTCCATCGACTGATCAGGATCAATATCCTCAAGCGCGTGCAGGCAGTGCTCTAACTTCTCAACCTGCTCGTCTGTCAGGTTGTGCTTTTCTGCAACCTCATGCAGCCTAGACGCACCAAGCAAATCTTCCATACAGGCGTGCAAGAGCGTACCTTCGGCTGCGTACTTGCTTTCGACCTGTGGTGGCATTTGCTGCACAAGCGCCACCGAACCAGGACAATTGATCACACGCTTGGCGGTCGAGCCGCCGACAATTTTAGAGTGGTTCAATTGAGCACCTCCAACATGTCGTTGAGTGCGTTACGCAAGCTGATCGCTTGTTCTTTAGTTAAAGAAGTAGCTACGTATGCCGACGGTTTATGAGTTGACAACCACACTTTGCGTTCAAAAAGGCTGACAACGATTGAGTCGTGATCTTTAGCGTTAATGATAGTTTGTTGATCTGAATCCATTTGACTGTCCTTTAGTTGATTGAGACTTCACTGTAGCACATCTAATAAACTTGTCAAATAGTTTTTGACAGGCTATGATGCAGGCATGGAAAAACACATTGAAGCGTATCTCGTCAAGCGTGTCAAAGCGATGGGCGGTATTGCCTACAAGTTCGTTAGCCCTGCCCACCGTGGCGTTGCTGACCGCGTTGTCTGCCTGCCTGATGGTGTCGTATGGTTCATCGAACTTAAGGCGCCTGGGGGCCGTCTGTCGCCGCTACAAAAGGTGTTTGCTGACGACATGGCACGGCTAGGGCAACGATACGCTTGTTTATGGAGCAAGGAAGATGTTGATGCGTGGTCAAAAACTTAGACCCTACCAAGAGTCGGCTGCTGACTTCTTGTACGAGCGTGATCGTGCGATGGTGCTCGCGCCAGTGGGTGCAGGCAAGACTGCGATCACGCTGACTGCCATGAGCGATATGATCTTCGATGGCGTTGCGCGGTCGTTCTTAGTGCTTGCACCTAAGCGCGTGTGTACGGACGTCTGGCCCATCGAAGCCCGCAAGTGGGCCGAGTACCATACGGTTGCTGTAGCCGTGGGCACACCAACGCAGCGCAAGCAGGCGCTAACAAGCGAGGCCAACATCGTTGTTATTAACTACGACAACATTCAGTGGCTGGCCGAGCAAGACCTAAGCGGTTTTGATGGGATTGTGTTCGATGAGCTAACCAAGCTCAAGAACCCATCAGGCGCACGATTCAAGGCGCTGCACAAGGTCATCGATCAGTTCAACATCCGTTGGGGGCTGACCGGATCGTTTACCAGCAACGGTCTTGAGGACGTCTTCGGTCAGTGCAAGATCATCGATCAAAAGTTGCTCGGCCGCGCTAAGGGCGCATTCATGCAGCAATACTTTAGTCTTAATACTTACGCTGGGTTCGACGATTGGACGCCGCTCCCCGGCGCACTAGAGCGCGTCATGCAGCGCATCAAACCTGCTACTTTCGTATTAGAGCCAGGCGAATACAAGGACAAGCTGCCCCCCTGTCATGTGGTGCAAATAGACGTGCAATTGAACGACCGTGAGCCGTACGAGGCGATGAAGCGTGACTTCGTGGTGCAGTTCCCTGACGCTCAGGCTATCGCTCAGAACGCTGCGGTTGTCACGCAGAAGTTACAGCAGATGTCGTCAGGGTTTGTTTACTCACCTGAGCCTGTCTGGTTTAGCCCGCACAAGTTTGACGCGTTAGATGATCTGCTTGCTGAAAATCAACGCGCTAACACGATCCTTGTTTACCAATACAAAGAGGAGCTTGATGAACTCAAACGACGATACAAAAGTCTTACCTGTCTGGACGACCCTGACGCCATTAGACGATGGAACGCTGGCAACGTTTCGCTTTTGGCGGTGCATCCAAAATCAGCCGGTCACGGCCTTAACTTGCAGTTCGGAGGGTGCCACATGGTGTTTCTGTCCCTGCCGTGGTCACTTGAGCTTTTTGAACAAACTGTCGGACGTTTGCACCGCTCCGGCCAGCAGCGCGACGTGTGGGTCTACGCCATGATGACTAAAGATACCGTCGATGAGCGCATATGGACCGCGCTGCACGACAAACGCAAACTGAGTGATATTGCGATGGAGGCACTGAAATGAGTGGCGATCACAACATGTTTCAAAAAGCCACGTCCTATTTATCTGGCGAGGCTTTCTGGCGCACCGCTGAAGATCAAGAGCCGCCGCTTGGCGTGAAGATGCTACTGCTAAACCCTAGTGGCGTCTGCGTCATCGGGACTTGGGACGATTGGGCGGTGGCCTGGGCGCCGTTGCCCAAGGTGCCCGCGCACATCAAACAAATTTTATTGGAGAAAAGCACATGGCTATAGGTATAGTGCGGCTGAGAAAAGAATCAGCCGTTGATCGGAAACAAGCATGTCTAAAGTACATGCAACAACGCTCCACACCCATCACAGCGCTTGAGCTAGCCAAAAAACTGAATATGTCCGCGAAGTCGATCCACAACTCACTGTGGCCTTTGCTGGATGAAGGCAAGATCATACGCAAGCGCGTCAAACGGCAGTCATCTATATCAAAACGATCCGGTTGGGCCTACGGCTACACCGCGACCGAGATCACGCCACCCACGCGCAATAAGAAAATCTCTTGGCACAACCCCTTCTCGTTATGATTAGCGACGACGAATTGATTGGCATGATCCGCAACGCCGCTACCGAGCAGTTGCCGATTGCCGTAATGACCGTCAAGGAGATGCGCCAGTTCGCGCAAAAGGTGGCGATGGATTGCATACTGATCGCCGCCATACCCAACATGACGCCTAAAGACATCATGCGAGTGATTAAGGACCGCTATGACCTCCCGACTTAGTTTATGGCAGACTAAACTTAAAGCCGCTAAGGCCGAGCAGCATCAGCACGAGAAGATGTTGCGGCAACAATACCGTGCGCTAGAGCGCATACAAAAGCAGATTACCGAACTGGAGAACAAAATTGAGTATGAACTGGCGAAAGCTCAACAAAGAACTGGCACTTATGACCGAGGATCAGGTGTTGAGTTTGCTTAATGAAGAACGCGCAGGTGCCAAGCGCATCTCGATACTAGAGCGGCTGCACCAGCGCTACACGGCGCTACGTACGGCACGCGAGCGGATGGAGTTGCTGAGAGAAGCAAGGGCGCTTTAGCGTTTCTTTGAGTAGAACAGCGTCCGGTCGCCAAAGAGATAAAACCCTACGGCGGCTGCGAAGTTATCAACAGACTCTGATGACTGACCGTTCAGTTTCAGCGTTGCCCAAGTCATCAGCACAATAAGCGCAACGCCTGGTCGCATAAGCCGCACAATCGCCTCGACCCACGGGTAGGATGGATTAGCACCACCTGCGTCGTTCATCGCCTTGAACATGTTAAGGTCTAGTTCGCGCATCCGCACGTACTCGGCGATGTTGGTGGGTTTGTAACCGTCTGTCTGTATAAACCGACCGATCAAGGACTTGCCAAGATCGACTGCCAGTGGACCGAACGCAGCAAGGATCGTTAACGGGTCCATTACGGATAGTACCTGCGGTCTAGCTCAAAGTGCGGACCGTCCTTGAACGTGCGCCAATCGCCACCCCACACAATAGCGACGCCTAACTCATTAGCGGCGGCTTTCATGGCGTTGGCGATCTTGGTGTACAACGGCCAAGACCAATCGACTTGATTGTCTACCCACGCACCTAGATCAACGGCGTGGCCTGTGATGTGGCGGCTATTAAGTGTTTGGCTAGCACCGGATGCTACTAAAGTCTGTTGACGCTCGGGTGAGCGCAAGCCCTCAAGGACGGTGAAGTCTACCGTTGTCAGATCAATCGCACGTTCAACAACGCGTACGAGGTCAGGATGAACGCCTTGCAAACGCTCGATAGACCTTTTACCTAGTTTAAACACCTAATAGCTTCTTAAAAAAAATTGCAGCAGCACCAGGCCCAAGGAGCACAGCGACCATGACAGCGTACATAAGGTACTCTAAACGCTTCATCTTAGCCGAGCCATCATCAAATCGTTGTTCGACACGACCAAATGACTGTTCAATCGACTTGTACCGCTCTGCACAAACTGCCTCATGGACAGTCAAACGCGTATCCACATCGTGCTCCATGATGACCCTTATTTATCAATCGATGAGTGCATTTTCGCTAGGTTCCGATGCTAGCGCATTAATAGCCGTTGTAGAGGTGGCGCTTCTCATAAACTCCGCTGCACGTTGCGCTGCTTTGCTTTTAAGCGATGATGGATCGCTAAGAAGTTTTACAACGCGGTTGCGTTCTTCTACGGGTAGTCGTTCTAACAGATTCGCAGCGCCGCCAGGCGTTTTTAAAGCCTCTGTCAAAACACCCATAGTTTTTGCGCCAATCTTATTTTCTAAGATATTTAACGCTTTATTCGTAGTCGTCGCTACAGCACTTAAGTATGAAGGTATACGCAGCTTCGATGTATTATCTAGCAAAAGTTGCTTCAGCGCGTCTTGCCCTGCGCTTACTTGACCTTTGACCGATAAGTTTGCAAGATGTTTTTTCGCTTCAGATTGCAACGTGGATATTACATTTTCGCTTAATTCTGTGGCGATGTTGTAGTTGCCTGGGCCAAGAAACTTTTCAACGACGTCAGGCGATTCGTTTTGCACCAGACGTACAAACGCGTCTTTGTCGGTCTTCCATAGCCTAACTGCTTCACCGGTCAGCTTGGTTTCAGCAATCTTTTGCATACCTTTGGAAAACTCATCAAGGTACTCACGATAGCCTTTGCCGCCTGCCGCTTCGATGGCGTTGATAAGCGTTGGTTTTATTTCCGACGTTACTTTAGCGGCCAAGTTACGCTGCGTTGTAGCGTCGACGCCTGGGCGTAGCTGCTGTACGGTTGCGTTGATGGAGTTCTTACGAATGGCATCTAGTGCTCTTGCGTCAATGATGCCGCCATTTTTGGTCCACTGAGCAATATCGTTTGCTATGTTCTTAGCCGCACCACTAAGCAAATCATTGCCTGCGAATTCAGGGTTGTTCAATACGCCTCGAATCTGGCTTACGATCTCATCGCCTTTAAGTGGTTTGATGCCCGCCTCTCGTAAGCTGTCTGCCGCAGACTGAGCAAACCTTGCGCCTTGACCCAAGTCAAGCGACGCATCCGCGGCCTTCGACGCCCACTCATCAGCCATACGAGCTAAGTCGCCTTTGTAGGTGTACTTAGTCAGCCCCACAGGTAAGTTGCGCTTGATGAGGTCAAGCCGAGCAGACGCTTCAGCCAGATTGCCTGCATTGATTAGTCGGCGTACGTCTTGCACCTTTGCTGCTGCTTCGGCGCTTAACTTACCGGCCTCAGCCTCATACTGCGCGACTTGCTGACCGAGATTAGCGCGGTTTAACGCGGCCTGACGTGCTGGCGATGTAATGTCGCGCAACGTCTGCTTCATAGTATCCGTCGTAGCGCGAACGTCCGTAGCAGTTGTGCCGCCAACAAGACGCGATAGCGCGTTCAATGACGTTTCGCCTTGCGATTGCTCAAGCGCTCTTAAGAAACGAGGGTCTCTTGCTGTCGCACGATCAATTAACGCTTGCCAAGTAGGACTATTTATAGCCGCAGTAGCTTGGGCTGCACTAACATTTTGACCCTGCGCCGCCTTAAGCGCGTTGATAACTTCAGGTAAATCGGGACCAAGCGCGTTTCTTGCAATTTCAGCGGCTTTATTTTGCGGTATGTTTTTAAGGTCAGCAGCTTTACCGATAGCTTTACCAAGCAAAGGCGCAATAACGCGCCCGCCAGCTTCGTAAGTTGCGCCTTCAAGGACATTTTTAGTAGGCTCTATTGCAATTGCTGCGCCTTTACGTGGTTCTTTACCGCCTAAATAAACGTCACCTAACTCAAGCGCCTCTTTAGCAAGCCCATAACCTAAACCGGCACCACCTACAACACCGGGAGGTCCAAGCGGCGCCCCTAACAAAGCACCGCCTGCTGATCCTAGCGCCTCAATCGTAGGTGCAACGTAAGGTCTAATACTTTGGTACATACGCTGCCCTGCGGTCAACTCTTGGCGAGGTGCCGTGGGCATACCTTCGCTGCGCGGCACCTGTAGTCCAATCTTAGCGTCAAAATCGGCTCGGGGAAGGTCTGAGTAGAACTTTTTATACAGCGCGTCTGCAAGCGCTGTATCAGACATATCCGAGTATTGCGGATATTGAGCGCGGATTTCTGCAATCGTAGCCATTATCGGATACCTAATGGGTCAGCTTGCTCGCCACGAGTACCTGATGTAGGTGAGGGCGACGTTTGTACTTTACGTTGAGCAGTCGCTACACCTTTTCTGATAATTTCTTGCAAATCACGGGCGGCAGCAATAAATTCTTTTTCACTTTGAGCAATTGACATGCGATTGATAGCTTCCGTACCCTTTGCGCCTTCTTTTTCTGTAATTTGACCGCCGCCTTTAAGGGACTCAAACGCCTCAAGAAATGACGCACCTTTGATTTGATCAAACCGCGCCATAAAACTAGCTTCACTTGTGCCAGGCACAAAACGTAATCCAGGCACCCAAGTTGCACCCACAGCGCCACTGAAACCGGGGTGAGGCTTAGAATCTCCAATTAAGTTACCTTTGGAATCTCGTTTACCAACCAATTCATCAATCAAACGCAAACCTTCTTCAGCGCGATTGATAATTTTAGGTAGTGCTTGACGTGCGGCAACATCGCCTTCAGCCGCTTTGCGACCTACTGTCTTAGCTTCTTCCATACGTCGTTGGAACTCAGGATCAGCTTGTTGCTTTGCTTGCTGTTCAGCCATCACTACGCGACGATCTTCAAGAGACAAACGTTGTGCGTCTTGTTGGATGCGTTTATTTTCATTTGCTATGCGTTCGCGATCTCTTGCGTCAGCCATCAATTGAGCTTGTGTTGGCGTAACTGTTGCGGTACTACCAGACACAACGGTTGCCGCACCCCCAAGTCCTGGTGTTTGTACAAGACGCGTAGTACCGCCAAGATTTTGAGAGGTAACGGTAGGTTTATTTAACTCCATAAACCGTTCAGTACCTAATTTTGATCTATTTAAAAGATCTGCAAACGCCCCCGGTCCTTGTGCAATGGCATTTTGTATTTGTGCGCGAGATTGTTCTGCGGTTACGCCTCGTGAGGCTAATAAAGGGCCAAGCACGGGATCAGCATGATTAGCTTCATGCCATGCCATGTATTTCTCTGGTGCTTTAGGGTCAGCAGGATCTATTGTGTCAAGAAATTGACGGGCTTGTTTAAGTTTAGCGTCAGCTAACTCTTGTTCCTGCTTTGCTTTTTGCCCCGGTTGAAGGCTAATTTCACCAAGTGTTTTTCGACGCGTAAGTTCTTGCGTTTGGCGTTCGCTAAGTGACTTTTGAAAGTCCATGTATCCTTTTATGTCACCTGCCCTTAGAAGCGCGTTTCCAATTTTGCTTTCATCGCTTCCTGCTTGAGCAAGCTCGTTCATTCGCGCTATCTCGCGTTGCTCAGTACGTTGCGCGGCACCAAGTTGATACTGCGCCAAAGCATTTTGATTACGCGCTTGTTCAATCGCCGCAACACGGCCATACTGCTCCAACGGGTCTTGTAGTTGGATACCTTTAAACGACAGCGCAATGTTTGGATCAACAAGAGCCATGATTTAAGACCTTACTTGTAATTAAGTATAAGTTACGCCACCAGAATAATCAGGGTTCATTGGTGGCCCATATGAAGGCGCTGAGTATCCTGCGTTGCTACCATAGGCAGTAATAGGCGCACCAAACTGCTGTGGAAAGCGAGCATTTAAATAATTTTGGCCTTGCTGATAGTTCAAGTACGTTCCAAGACCTTGCGACAACGCGTTAGCGCCGCCAACGTATCCAGACGCTCGCGCCTGCGCGGCTGCACCTAACGCTTGACCTACGTTGCTCGCCATCGTTTGCCCCGCCTGACCTAGCTGGTTCGTTGCCGTCTGGCCTATACCTGCTAAAGACTGTAAGGGATTCAAACGCGCATTACGCTCGGCTTGGTAACGATTAAACGCGTTCATGTACTCTTGCGAAGCCAAATCTTGACCGTAACGCTGCGCTCCTTTGAGCATACCGCCTGACAACAAGCCCCCACGCGCTGCTGCCGAGCGCTCTAAGGCTTTCATACCCTCGCTCATACGAAAAGCGTAGCCTGGGTCTTGCTGAAACTGATCCATGCCAAACGGCGTATATTCAGTCGCCAACGGCGTGAGTTTGTTAAGCGCCGTAATGCCCGCTTGACGCCAAGGTTCTTGCAGTTCAACTTGGCGCTCAAACTGCTGCTGTTGCAAGTCCGCAGCGCGGTTAGCTGCGGCGGTTTGTGTTTTAGCAGCGCTTTTAGCGGCTTGCGATCCTATTGCGGCACTTGTTACAACCGCGCCTGCTACCCAAAATGTCATGTCAGCACCTCTTGTACATTATGTCGAATAAGATTACCCGGTGCGTACATACTTGCCGGTTCTGATTCTACAAGTTCAGCCTCTGCATCATCAACAGTTGTCGCTTTTACTGCATGAAAAGTCATGCACAAAGTATCCGTCAACGCTAGCACCGCACGCTTAGTGCCAGGTTTACTCTCAAACAAATGTGGGCCTGATATTTCTTGGACATTTCCGTCGCCATCTGTAATCGCAACCGTACCATAAACAATTAAATAAAAGTGTTCTTTTTTATGAACAGCGCCTACAACTAAAACACCGGCATGACGAAATACTTCACGGCAGTACATTCCTCCGTGAAAATAATGTTTTGTATCCGGTTGGTATTGAGGCAATTTAAGAAGTTCGGCTTGCAACGCGCCTACTTTTTGTTGCATCAATTCAGAATGTACACTTAAATTACTCACGTTATCTCGCGCCCACTCATGCGTAAGTTAACGCCGGTATTGTTGCTAGCCGCAGCAACCACATAGTCGCCCGTGCTAAGTATCTGCCCCACTACTTCAGGCCAAGTGTATGTTTCGCCAGCACCTAATGTCTGTGTGCCTATGTAGTAAGCGTTTCCTACAGAATTACCAGATGCCACAATATTAATCGTAATTTGACGAGCCACAACATCATAGTTAGCTGTTGTCAATTTGTCGATGATCGTTGTCACGTACGCAGGCGCGGTGTACACCGTAGTGTTTGTACTAGGAATTACTTGACCTTCAGCCAAAACTTTTGCAGTTACAGTCATTTTTACACCTTAGGTTTTGGTTGCGATCCAAGAAACTATAATTGCGTGGCTTGCAAGCACTTGACCGTTGTTAGGGTTTCCTGAGTCTACAATGCGAGTGTAAAACGAAAATGTTGTCGGTCCAACATTGTACAAACCGACCATAAGACTCTTAGCGGTGTCAGCGGCTGTTATACAGACTGCACTCGGTGTGGTTCCTAAATTATGCGTAATCGTCCCCACACCACCAGCATCCGTCGTAACCGTCTCAATGTTCGATGTGGTCTTTCTACTATCTCCGAGATTCTCTGAGATAAAGATGTTTGATGCAGTGCTATTGTTAAGCAAAGCACCTGTAACGTTACCCGTTAGGTCATTACCAGATATGACAAGGTAATCTGCACCTGCGCCAATCCAAACACCATATCTTTGAAAGTTTGATGCAAGTGTCCCAATTCTCCCCAACGGTCCACCAGAAAAACAATTCTCAATCGTGACATGGGTAACGCCTGCGCCGATAGCAATACCATCGTATGACGCAGATCCATCAATTGAGTTCATGCCAATTTGACAGCCGCTGATGGTGTAGTTCTTGCCGTTTTCAATCAAAATACCGCGCTGATCGTTATTGATGAACCTACACCCGCTGACAAGCACACCATCTGTGTTAGCCGCACAACGAAGGCCGCTAAGACCGTTCGTTGCAGACCAGCAATTCACTAAGTTTACATCGGTTGTCTTACCACCGTTGTCAATCAGCGCGATGCCATGCCCAACTGAAGTATCTGCCGTGATACCTTCCACAAACACTGCTGTAACGTATTGACCCGTAACTGGATAGGTGGCTAAAGCTGAGTTGCCCGATGAAATAATGTCTACGGTATTGATGTAAACGCCGCTAGCGTAAGTTAACAAAATGCCGTCATAGCAACTCGCTACAATGCCATCAAGAATCCATACGCCCTGCGCTAACGCCCCAGCGCCGACCTCAATACCAGACAAAGCGCAAGTGCTAATCTCAAAGTTAGAAATGGTGCATAAATAAGATGATGCGCCGCCTTCAACAATAATGCCGTTGCGCGTATTTCCTGACAGTAAAAACTGATCGACAACGACGTTATGACAGTTTTTGATGCGAATACCGGCGGTTGATCCTGTTTGCGCGGCAGACGGTATGATGCCTAAATTGTTAACGCCGCCCTGTGAGCAGCCATTGAATAAAATAAAATCATCCGCCATAGCCGCAGGCGCAATGATGCTTGATTGCCTGCCTTCGCCTGTTAGAAAAACAGAGTTAGCGGTAATAGATAATTTGGTAGAGATTTTATAGGTGCCGGTCGGAAAGTTAACCGCGCCCCCACCAATTGACGACACGTAATCAATAGCTTGCTGAATAGCAGTTGTATCGTTAGCAACGCCGTTACCCACTGCGCCGAAATCTTTAACTGATACAACCTGACGAAGTTTGGCTTGAACGGTTGTTGTAACCGCGCCCGTGCCTGACGGCGTATACCCAATCAATGAAGATCCAGACGCGCTAGACAACGACGTTTCTAACGCTTCGACCAATCCTTGCGTGGTGGCAATGTTATCGACAGTCCAAATCGTGACGTCGTTGCTGTCCTTTAAAACAAACTTATATTGTTGCGTTCCCAGCCAAACATCGGCTTCACCGCGCACACTTAGAATGATGGGGTTTGTGTTAGACGTTGTACCTGTCGAATCAGTGTAAGTAGCTAAGGGCGTTGTTGTTCCGGCTGCATACGTGTAAAGTTTGCCGCCAACTAACAAAGAGCCATCCGAAGCAAAAAACTGAAGTTTTGGGCTAGGGGATAAATAAGTTGTCATGTTATTCCTTACAGTGCGGCGATGACAAAAGCTAGCAATTCGCTGTAGCGCACACCTAAACGCGTTTGAGATGATCCGTCGGATGCTATCCATGTGTCGCTGCAAAATAAACCGTATTTTGACGCATCTAAACCCTCGGCGGCAAATGCTTCTTGAACATCTTGGGCAATAACACCAAAATGAATTCGGGCGTCTTCACCTTTTGACGCTACAGCGTCAGTCCACTTAAACGCTCGGATAAGTTTTTTGATGCTATACGCGACGCGTTGTTCTGCGTCGGACAATGACCTTATCTGCTGTTTTTGAGCACCATCTGATGTATTGATTGTGCCTGTGGTTGCGTAAACTACAGTATATCTATAGGTACCAGTGCCCAAAGACCGCGTGTTATCGACCGACGGGCGGAACGTTGTAGCATCCCCTAAGAAAACAGATGTCCCTGGCGACGTTGCGCCGGTAGCTAAGATGACACCGTTTGTGCCGCCAATCGTTGCGTATGAACTGGCCTCAACAAAATAAGCACTGGGTGTAGCGTACTTTGCGCCGTTAAACTGATTGTTGCTATTTGTAAACGTCTTAGCGCCAGAAATTGTCTGGGTGCCGTTTTTTGTTACGACATTATCACCAAAAGGTATGGGTGGTGGGCCAACGTCAACAGGAATACTAGACACCAATACGTTAACATCTTGAGCCGGAGGGCCAGATTGAAGATCATCTAGCGTTGTCGCGTTGTTACCTTGCCCAACTAAAGTAAATAAATTTAAAAAAAATCGATACCATTCACGCGAAATCAGACCAGTTCGCTCGTCAATAAAGCTGACGCGTGGGGCCGGTATGTTAGTAACATTAGGCATTGGTTGGCGTTATAAGAAGTTCCGCACCCATAATTGCCGTCTTTACTGGATCAGTCATTGACAATTCGTAAACACGGTCACGCAACTTAAGCGTCATCCCTAAGCGGCGAAACCAGACGCGGTAGTAATACTCGCCTATCTTTCCTACCGACGTAGTACGGTAATTAGACCACGTATGACCGCCATCGTCGGACCAGCGCAGCATAATTTGCGGATTAGCGCCGACTGTGGCGGGAATAGAATCATCCGTAATTAGATATTCATCTGACTCAGTTATTAAGTAATCACCGCTTTCCGTAATTAAATACTGAGTCTCATCAACAAGATACCCGTTTAAACCTACGCCGGACTCCATGTCAATTTGCATGGCGTGCTGCGCGGTGCGTTTAAGATTGTTTTGGCCCGTTGGCAACGCCCGCCACGAGCGCAACCACTTTTGTATCTGACCGTTATCGGCGTAGGTGTCTAGATCAAACGCGTAAATGTTGCCGTTTTCGTAGTCGCCTACGATGATTTTGTTGTTAAACGCCATTTGGCAATTGCTGCGGTGCCGCGTAAACGATCCGTTACTCCAACCCGCTCGCTCATGCCATGCTCCTGTAGCGACATCGTAAACCCATGTCGTATTGGCGCTGGGGAATATAAGCACATAAAAGCTGTGACCGTCTTGCTGATAGGTGTACGCGAGCGCGTCAGTTAGATTGCCGTATTGTTGGATTTGCCATTCAACGGCGTGAGTGCTGATGCGCTGGCCGGTGTAGCCGTTGGCGCGGTACACAATACCTTGGCCTCGGGCGTCAGCGCCGAGCCAAAACAAACCGTTGTCCATTTTGGCAATTGTGTACGCAGAGATGCAGCCAATCTCATTAAACGCACCTTGTATGCGTTGAAGCGGAAAATCTGGCGTACCTGCGTCGTACCAAACCTCTACCGTACCCGTCCCATAAACCCAAACTTCGCGGTGGTCAACAATTAAGCCAACTACACCATCGGGGGAACCTTCTGCGCTGGCAAAATCAAGCGGCTCAATGCTTGTGCCATCAAGCAGTTGCGTAACCCAAATTCGCTGGCTGTTAGGCTCGTTAAAAACAAAATAGCCATCAATGTATCCAACAGTCACTGCACCAGGAAAATCCGTGTCGGTAATTTGTTGAAACGTATTTGTTGAGTTGTTGTATATGTAGCTTGGGCCGTTAGCAGCTATAAACAGTTGAGTACCATTGTCAGCAATACTAACTGGACCTGTGCCTGGAATAGCACCAAGCAATGTCGCTGTGTAACTTGTGTTTATCTTGTACAGTTCAGCCCCGGACACTACAAACGCGACAGTATTGTCGGATGAAAAAGTCCACAACCCACGGATAGGCCCGCTACCAATCGTAGCTAAGTTGAGCAGGCCTGGGCAACGCTGAAGAAACGCGGGTTCTTTGCCGCCTTCAGGTACAACTTCTGGAAATAAATTGACCATCCTCGCATCGGCTGCGTTGACGGAACGGGCAACGTAAGTCGAGCCAAGAATTGGCGTTTTCATTAGAAGTTGTTAGCGTAGATGTTATAGCGCTGACGCGTTGCAACAATCGGGTAAGGTATCGCCATAAGATCGCCGGGGAAGTTGATGCGCTTAATGTTGCGCTTGCTTGACATGGCAATACGTTGCACTTGCGGCGAAGGCTCAACCCCAAACTCAGGCGCTAGTTCACAAGCTAAGTTATAGCGAAACGCACGGAGATAGCCTGGGGGAAAATACATGTCTGTAGCAACGCTTGATACCTCTGTCAATATTTCTACAGAAATAATGTGCCATTCCAGCGCTTTAATAGGTACAGGGTACACCGTCATTTCCATGTCAGGAAACGTGTTGTTAACCCACATGACTTGCGGATACGTCGATGTAACTGTTTTAAACGCAATACCATCGTACTGCTGTTGATTGATTAGCTTAACGCCAAACGATAGGCCCGACGATGGGTCTTTAAAGTATGTAGCGTCATCGATCTCAATCGGGCGATTACCTACAAAGTCGCCGGTTGGACCAATCGTGCGCGACATAGTGTACGCAGGCCAAGTGAACACTTGGTCTTGCGTACTAAAAACTGATAGTCGTTCAGTATCCCATGACTGAATCATTTGATTCATTGCCATGATGGAATCTTGCATGACCGCAACTGAAGGTTCCTCACCTTCAGCTAACACACCAAGAAGTCGAAGTGACCCATTAATAAGTTCAGCGGCAGTTGTCATAACTCAACCTCCTGAGTTCTACGGCTGCGACGACGAGGCTGAAGCTCGTTAACTGGCTCCATCTCATCTTCTACATCATTAGGATCATACACTTCCCAGCCGTTTTCTCTATCGTTCTCGGCTTCTTTATCAGATATAGCAACTTTAGCGCCGTGTGTGGCGTGACGAAGATAGATGACGGCCATAGTTTACAGGGGGGTTATTAGCCCCCGCGCCTTACACGCAATGAATAAGAGCAAAGTTAACAACAACTGCTTCAGACAGCGAACCACCCGAAATGTTGCGTACGGTAATCGACGCAGAACCTGCGCTTAAGCCCGAAACCCAACAGTTGTAAGCGCCCGCAGTAGCACCACCGCTTACATTCAAGATCAAAATGTCGTTTGCAGAAATGAACGAGTTGTTCAACGTAAACGTCACGTTGGTTACGCTCGCTAAAGCGGCATTGTTCATCGTGATCTGACCGGCTGACTTATTAAGCGTAACAGCTGTAGACTTGCTGGTCGCCTGAGTCACAGTACCTTGAGCGTCTGCTGTGTAACCAAACTGTTCACCGGACAACACATATTGTGAGCCGATAATGTCTTGGTCTGTAAAAGCAACGCCAATAGGTTTAGTGTTTGACATAGCTGATCCTTTTAAGAATAGGGGGCAAGCCCCCTATCGATTACGCAATACGATAAGCCGTCCAAGTGCCAACGCCGGTTTTGCGAGCCAGCCACTGCGAAGACGTGTTAGCCGACACAGCAGCGGTGCCAACAATTGTCCAGCCCGTACCTGCGGTTACGGTTACAGCGTCTGTACCGTCAATGTTGACAACTGCAAACGTGAACGCTGCGTTAACTTTAGCTGCCGAAGAAATTTCATCTTCAAGCAACGCAACCGTGGGTAGCGTCATTGCGCCAGCCGTACCATCAAACGTAAACAAACCGTTTGCTAGTTGAGCGGCGGTAACCGTAGCTGCGCCAGTTAGCGCCGTGGGTGCGCCCTGAACAAACAACAAAGCCTCGCCGGTATTACCGTCGTTGTACTGATAGCCACCAGCACCATTAGGAATTGCCATGATAAATCCTTTCAAAAAATAATTGGGTAAGGGGGCCGAAGCCCCCTAGATTGATTAACCCCAGAGACGAACGCCCATTTGCGGACGGATCACGCTGTAGCCGTACAGTACGTCAATACGGCAGGGCATACGGTCATTGTTGATGTCGTACTGACGGACAATACGCATCGAAATACCGTTATGAACCTGACGCGATGCCATGTCAACGCCTTGCGGCATCATCAGATCGGCAGTGGCGAAAGTGATAGCGTCTTTGTGGTAGACGAGGTTTTGTGGGTACTGGCTAGATGCTGCACCAACAAAAGTCACGGCCTTGCTGGTAGCAGGAAGGCTAGCAACGGTAGCTAAGGCGTTACCCGAAGAATAGATCGGAGCGACAGTGATGTTACCTGCGCCAGAGCCATTCAGCGTGACGTCAACGGTTGCAACGAACTGGAACAGCGAACCAGTGGACTCACGGGTTTGTGGGTTAACTGCATAGCAATCAGCCACGGTAAACACGTCGCCAGCTTTGACGGTTGCGCTAGCACCTGCGCCAGTGATGGCGATAGTGGTTGCGCCTTCGCTTGTTACAGCAGCAGACGTTGTACCGCCGGTAGCCGTACGCGAGCCGGTCGTGAACTGCTTGATCGACTGAGACATGTTGATCTCATCAAACCCAAGCACACCCATACCCATCATACCGTTTTTGAACTGACGGCTGATCGTGTCGGTGGGGTTGAAAAGACCTTTCATGCCTTCAACCAATCCGGCGTTAGCGGCTGGGTTGACCGTGGCGTAACGGGGCGACATAACCGCAGCGTTCTCGTTAAGTTTCTGCTGTGCTTGCAACAGAACCAACGATGTAGCAGGCGTCGTTCCAGGCGTACCAACGGTGTTACCGATGTACTGGTAGGAGTTAGCAACGTCAGCGTCGATGCTAGCAGCAAGCTGGCTAATACGAGGCTTAAGCACACGCTCTGCAAAATCGTCCAACTGCAAGGTCAATTCAGCAGATGTGAAGTTAACACCAATGTGCTTTTGCGTAGCAACAGTCAACGTGGTGTATTGCTCGTTATCGCTTTGGACTTGCAGTGCAGCACCGTCAGTGACAAGAGCACGGTCCGGTAAGCGGATACGCAAGGTTGAACCAATTTTGGCACCTTCAACAGCAAAACTATCGTCGTACTGACGATTAACGTTGCGGGTTAAGACAAGATTATTCTCAAGGATTTCAAGCGCCTTGCGAGTAATCATGTCGATGGTAAGTAGACTATTTGCCATGACAATTCCTTATCAAAAAGTTAGCGGACTCGGTTTTGAGCTTCCCATTTCTTAATCTGCCGTTGACGCTCTGCTTCAATCCACTCTGATGTTGACATTTCTTTAATAGAACGCGGGTCAGTCGTGTCTAAAACTCTTGCGTTGCCACCCCGTGGAGTGACCGGCTGAATCGGCGCTGGGGCGCTCGTTGATTTCTTAACTGGAGGATTTTCACTTAACCTAGCTTCAATCTTCCCAATCTCTTTTGCTTGCAAAAAAGGCGACAACTTGGCAATACGATCAGCTTCTTTTGGATTAGAACCAAGGTAATACGCCACCTCGGGGCCAATGTCAGACGCTTGAATCGTTTCGGCCATCACTGTCGTGATTGGAAGTCGGGGGTTGTACGCAACCTGTTCAAAGTCTTCGTACTTAGACCGCGCTTCTTCTTCGCGCTCGTGATAGACCTCAAGAACTTCCGCACGCTGTCTTTCTGCTTCACGTCGTGCAAGCAATTCTGCGGCTTTTCTTTCGGCTAACGCTTCCGCGTATTCCTCAGTTGACGCAAAACTATCTTGCGCGGGTAAATCACCAGACGGCATATCGGGCGTTACGGCCCTCAGCTTTTGTTCTCGTTCCCACTTGCGTTGCTCTCTTGCAAGGCGTTTGCTGATCATCGCGTCAAGTTCAGCCTGGGTAAAACGCTTTTCCTCAGTCTGATCTGGCGCTTGTTCAGCGACCTCCGGCGCATTTTGTGCAATCTCCGTGGTGGCCGTCACCTCGGGTGCTGGCGCGGATTCTACTTCCGCTAAGGTTTGACTTTCGTCGCTCATGACATACTCGTTAGAGTCCCGGTCTACTGGGCCGGTACAGTTAAAACATCATATCTTACAGAAGATTGGATGACAATATTGTTTTCAAGTGTGTTGGGCTATTTAATTACAAATCGCCGGTATTTGTAGAAGGAAATAATCTAGTGTTTCCAGGCCATATAATTCTTACTGCACCGCCACCACCGGGGCTTCCCGAATATCCCGGCCCAGAGGTTCCTCTTGCGCCACCGCCACCGCCGCCATATGACGATCCAGAACCGCCACTACCTGCGCCACCGCTAGAAGAAAAATTGCCTGCTGGCGCTCCAGTGCCGTTAGTGCCCTGCCCAAGAATGCCTACGCCACCACCAGCGGCTGCACCAATCGGGACGCTACCAGAACCACCGCCGCCACCACCACCGCCAGAACCATCAGTGCCCGCACCACCTTGAACTGCGCCTACACCACCATTTCCAGAATAACCCGCCGCCCCGCCGCCACCGCCGCCGTTGTCATAACCATTACCGCTGCCGCCAAGCCCACCAGTACCACCAAGCACACCTGTACCACTGTAGGTTCCGCCCGGATACGAACCCCCTACGTTTCCTACAGGGCCACCACTGCCGCCTGTAGCAACACAAACAGCGCCGTTAAACGAAGAATTTCCGCCTTTTGCGCCTGCAGTTGGCGCTCCAGCCGTACCCGTTCCTCCAGCACCGCCCGATCCAACAACAACCGTATACGACGCGCCGGGGGTTACTGGGTAATTGTTAAGGTAAGCAAGACCGCCACCTGAGCCGCCATAACCACCATAACTAACACCATCAGCGCCACCACCGCCTCCACCGCCCCCAACGCACACTATGGAGACAGCCGTAACCCCAACAGGGCATACCCATGTATACGTTCCCGGAGTTGTATAAGCTTGTTGTCCTGTTGCGCCAGAACAAAACCCAAAAGCTCTAGCGGATGCCGCCCCTAAAGTTATGGCTGTTGGCATAATTAACCTTTAGGCAAACTTAGTTTGAGAAGCTAAAACAGTAAACGTGGCGCTTGCTGTTTTTATAATCGTGTATGTATAAATATCAATACTATTAGAATTGCCAAAAGAAGGGGCTATACCATTTTGATATTTAGGTGTAACACTAGACCCATCAATTTGAATGGCGTTGTTGTAATAAGCCGTTGCCCCCTGGGTTACTAAAAAAGCTACAGTTACTACGTCACCTGTAGACATAGCTGTGTTTAAACTCGTACCACTTGAGGCTCGGAAATTAACAGTCCAATTAGCTGAAGCGTTTGAGGTGTAATAAAGCACAGATTGCGTAGTGACATCGTAATTGATAGTGCCTGTTGCTGCCGTGGCGGATACAGTTGCTGGCTCAACAATGTTTTTAAAAGATGAAGCTAAAGTGCTAGATAAGCCACTAAAAGTTTGTTTTGAAATAAAAGTTTGCGCGGCATCTGTTCTTGCGGCAGTAAAGTTAGCATCAGGTACAGTCATTACCCGCGTACTTGCAGCCGCTGGGCCTGCAACTTGAAGCAAACCGCTAGTAGCGTTAGACCGTATGTTTTTGACTGTTAAATCATCAGTGGCAACTTTTTTGGTTGCGCTGCTTTGCACAATAGGTAAAACTTCAGTGCCAGCTAAAGGTAACGTTGCGGAGGTTAGCGCTGAGATTTTAACATCTGCCATGATAGACCTTTAAGCCGTTAAAGCTGCGACTTTAGCTTGGAAGTTTTTAATGCGTAGTTCTAACGCTGCCATATCGTTCTTAAGAACTTCTTTCTCAACCTCTAATGATTTCTCCATAGCGGTCAGTTCAAATTCACGACTTTCTAAATTTTTTTCTCTTGCAGTAACTATTTTCTCACGAGCAGCAACTGCTTTTTCACGAGCATTTGTGTCATTAATCAACGCTGCCATTTCATTTTTTATCTTTTGGGCTTTTTCCAGCGCTTCATCTACAACACGTTTAGCAGCTTCTTGATCATATTTTGCGTCAGCTTTAATAGCTTCGGCTTCCTTTTTTGCAACTTCAAGTTCTTGCGCTGCTTTTTTACGGTCGGCAACCGCATCTTCGGCTGCGGTTAATGCGCCTTGACGAGTAGCTAACTCATCACGCAAAACAGCCATTTCAGCCAAGTCTTTGGGGAATTGCTTGGTAAAATAATCCACGTAATTCATAGCGGGGGCGTCATTAGAAATGTTCATGCTGACCTCATTAAGAGTAGTAAGTGATGTTTAACTTAGCGCCAGCAGATTGCTCAATGAACTTAATTTGATTGATGTCGCCGTCATATTGCAAAGTAACACCTGCTGCTAAAGGCATACCTACAGTTGCTGTAGGTGCTACACCATCATCCCGCCAACGAACAGCCTGCCCTTCGGGGGTGATAATAGCAATCCTAGGCGAACCCGCCAAGCCTGCGATGTCTTTTTGGGGTACGGTTAGCGCTGTGGCAGAACTTAAACTGGTTATCTGCTGGTAACCAAGTACCGAGGTAATTGCCTTAAGATTGATTGCCATCAAAATCTCCTTCGTTCAGTAAACGATCTTAACCTAATAACTAACTGTTCTGCCCCATCTAGCGTACCAAATTGATCTATGGCTGTCGCCATTTCTGCAATAACACCTTGCAGTGTTTGCGGTATAGATACTTGGTCGGCTGCCGTCAACAACTCTAACACCACACTTTGAAGATCCATTAGTGTAGCAAGTTGATCGGAACTTGTTGCAAGTTCTGAAATTGCTGCTTGATATGCTTGAGCAGCAGAAAAATCATCAAAAACAGCCGCAAACTCACTGATGTTACCAAACTGATCTTGACCTTGGTTAGTTTGGTCTGTTCCTGTAGCGGTTTCATTAACGCTACTGCTTCCATCAACAGAAACGGATATAGCATCCGAGCCTGTAGCAACTTCAGCAACGGAAGCAACTAATGTAAAGGTTGTAGCTGTAGTGTCTGTGGCAGAAGCTGATTCAGCAATTAAAGCCTCTACAGCTTTTTCTGCATCTACTATGTCTGTGCCGGTTGCTGTTTCAATAACGGCTGAATTGATCGTTAGGTTTGCGCTGGTAGTGTCAGTACCGGTGGCTGTTTCGGCTACTTCGCGTGTGTATGTGTTGGCACCCGATACACTGATCGTTGAGAACGGCGCAGTTGAAAATGGATCAAAACCGAACACATTTTTACCTTGTTATTTCGATCCAGTTAGTCGTATCTTCATCCCACGAGTACATTTTACCGTCAGTTGGCATAGGAACCGGAGCCTCCCAAAGGCAAGAACCAGCGTTCAATAACCAACTTGCAAAAGGTTGTTGCGGTATAAAAGCGTCCCGTACTGGATCGTAGGTGTAACCAATGCCTGCATAGTTCTTCCTAAACGGTGTCCCGTTAGGATGCTGACCGCCTTGGGTGTTGTAGCTTGTACGCTTGCAAGGTTGTCCTCTTATCTCAGCGTAGCGTACTTCCCAATCAATACCTTCCTCGCCTTCGTCTTTGCCGACAATGACTTCGGTAACGATGTTATTTGCGTCTAAAAAAGCGTAGTGAGCCATTATGCCTCCAGCCGTAATCCAGTTAAATCAACTTCTTCCCCAATCATTCCAACTGGGAAGGTGTTAAACGATAGAGAAATTCTTGTTTCCTCACCCTGCACTTGCGGAACCATATGTTGCGCTGACGAAGGAAACAGAATTAGCTTGCCTGTTGTAGCTTCAAACCACCAAGACTCAGAGTTGTACTGATTCCACTCTAGCGGAGGGAATTTGATCTGTTGATACCCGTCACGGTAGAAGTAAATCCTGTCATCAGGATTGGTCTGAACATAAAACACACCTGAAACATAACTATTCGGATGTGCATGTTTGTGATGGAACTGCCCTGGCTCCGAGTAATTGCACCAGCTTTGCGTGACTCTCAGACTTACATCATGCTTAGGGTTTGCTGTTGCCTTAAAGTATTCAGATACGCAATCTTCAATCCATGAGCGTAACCCAGTCATAACCGGATCACGAAGCACAAAGTTATTGGTTGAGGTTGTATTACCCATGTTAGGACGGGTTTCTAACTCACGGACAAAGAACAACTCCTCATCCGTAAGTTCCCTTCCTAACTCAAAGAATCCTACAGGTGTAGGAAATAAATGGTGCATGTTCATGCCCAACTCACATTGCCTGTTCCGGCTGTAAAGGTTGTTATTTTGTAGCTACCAGAAGTAGATGTCGTGTAAGTCAATCCACCACTTGGGTTAGAGATTGTGAGGGATGATGGGTATTTGAGGATGACGACACCTGAGCCGCCAGCCGCACCGTTTGCCCCAGTATTTGCGCCGCCGCCACCACCACCGCCTTTATTGGCAGTTCCAGCAGTCGCAGATGTAGAAGGTGAAATAGTTCCGCTATCACCACCGCCTCCATTACCACCGGAACCTTTTGTAGTAGAACCGGCCCCACCGCCACCACCGGCGTAATAAAGAGAATCAATCGTTGCTTGAACTCCAACACCTCCGTTACCTCCAGTAGCTCCGGTATTTGATCCTTCGCTACCAGCAGCACCAGCTCCACCACCACCACTTCCGTATCGGTCAGCAGGAGGTTGAGTTACTGGCGCACCTGCGTTGCCTTGCCCAGAAGTGCCAGCTCCACCAAGTCTCCAGTTGGGAGCATAACTTGATGATGCGCCGCCACCAGAACCACCAGCACTACCAGCAGAATATGTAGCTCCAACATTATTGGAACCACCACCACCGCCTCCGGTGGTGCTAACAGAAGAAAATACAGAAGATGAACCATTGGAACCTGCCGACGATCCGCTTGAAGAACCTGCGCCACCACCACCGACAGTTACAGTGTAATTTGTTGAAACTGCAAATCCAGTTACAGTTCCCTGTTTCAAACCACCAGCACCTCCCCCACCACCGTAATAACCAGCTCCGCCACCGCCACCGCCAGCAACAACTAAATAGTCAACGCTGAACGCAAGGCCAAACTGCACATTACCCGTACCTGCTGTTACCTGCGTAATGGCATAACCACCAGAAAGGCTTGTACTGTAAGTAAGACCACCACCAGGATTGGAAATAGAGTAAGCGTCTGAGTATTTCAGGATGACAATGCCGGAGCCGCCTGCATAGCCATTTTGGACAACAGGACTTGCTCCACCCAAACCACCACCACCCCCACCTCCGCCAGTGTTAGTAGTGCCAGCCGTGCCGGCAACAGATGGTGTTCTTGCTCCAACCGCGCCACTGCCACCTCCTCCAGAACCACCCGTGCTTTGCACTGCGGTACCTGGGTTATCCCCACAGCCACCGCCACCACCACCAGCGTAATACGTAGCCGTTCCTGTAATTGATGATTGCAAACCTATACCGCCATTGCCCCCAGAAACAGAGTTTGATGATTTCCCTGCGCCACCCGCTGCACCAGCACCGCCACCACCACCTGGGGAATAATAAGGCGCACCAGTTCCAGCACCGCCAGCATTACCTTGCCCAGACGGACTTGCAGCACCTCCAGCATTAGGCCATGAACTACCGCCCCCAGACCCCCCAGAGTTACCAGTAGTCCCTGCATAAGGAGCGCCACCACCGCCACCCGTTGAAGTTATGCTGCTAAAAACAGAATTGGAGCCGTTAGTACCTGCTCCACTTGTTCCGCCTGCGCCACCACCACCGACTGTTACTGTTAAGTTTGTTGTTAACGATACAGCGGGATCGGTTCCAGTTCTATAACCGCCTGCGCCACCACCGCCTGCTGCATCGCGGCCACCACCACCCCCACCAGCAACAACAAGGTACTCAACAGCGATAGACGATGGGGCGCTAACAGCATACGCCGCTGCAATCATTGCACTTAATGCGCCAGCCATGTTAGGTCACTCCTGCGCCAGAAACATACCAAGTGTCAGAGCCAACGTATAACAGTGTAGCCATACCTTTTGTTGCAACCGTTCTTGTCGTTGCTGAAGCGCCATTAGCTAACTGAAAAGACACTCCGGAAGTTGTATTTTGGATAGTCAAATTACCAGAGTTATTGTTTACAACTAAAATTGTTGTTCCAGTCGGAAACGCAACTGAAGCGTTTGTTGACACACTAAGCGTTGCAGTAGCTCCGCCTGTAAAGTAAACGTGCTTACCTTGATCTGTTAAAGCAAGCGTTGTATTAGTGCTTTGCGGAGCATTGATGTAGCCAACTTTATTAGTACCGTCTACCGTACAGTTACTCAGCGTACCTGACGTTGGCGTACCTAGTACAGGAGTCACCAAACTTGGCGATGTTGCAAACACTAATGCCCCTGATCCGGTCTCATCGGTAACCGCAGAAGCAAGATTAGACGATGATGGAGTGGCAAGCCATGTGGCTACGCCAGTACCCAATCCGGTAATGTTGCCAACAGCAACAGAACCAGCGGTTTGTTTCAGCGAACCCGTTGAATCAAACGAACCGTCGGTTGTCCAAGTGTCATTAGGCTGAAGCGTTACCTTAGCGATTTGTCGCGTTGTAGAGCCACTTGAGTTGTTGTAGGTGACCGTGACTGTTACCGCAGCGGTATCTTTATTCTGAATAGTGATCCACTTGATAACCCGTCTTGTTGATGCGGCTGGAGAACTAACCACCGTAACCGCACTCGTACCGTTAAGCGCACCATCACTTGCGCCTTCGGTAAGAGACGATGACGTACTGTCAGCATAAGCAACCGTGTATTCAGGATTACTGGTAGCCGCAGCACCAGACATCACCGCCTGGATAGTCTTTGTGGTTGCGTCAAGAACTAATGTTCCCATTGTTTTTCCTTAACTAAGAAACCAAGCAAAATTCTGAGCCGTAGAACTACCGCCACCAGAAACCGTTGCCCAAGATAAAGTTCCAGAACCGTCTGTTGCAAGCACTTGGTTATTTGTTCCGTATCCAGTTGGCATGATAAAAGTTAAATTTGCACTTTGAGAGGTGCTAGGCCGCAACGTAAGTGTTCTTCCAGCACCCGCATAAACTTGCCAAGTTAAAGAACTGTAAGTGTTGACCCCAAGCGCAAGCGTCAAAGAATCCGTAAATGTCGCGCTCCCATCGTCAGCTAGCGTTGCAGAACTATTCTGAATTAGCTTTCCTGTCGTTCCGTCAAACCTTGCAAAAGCGTTATCACTCGCAGAAGCAGGGCCAACAACATTACCAAACGAGGATGCCGGGTAAGTTACGAATACGGTCTTTGTACCCGCAGCGAAGTTGACAAGGCTTCCTGAATTGCTTGACGATAATACTGTCGTTCGGGATAGCGTTGTCCCGCTTGATGTATACGTACCAAGACCAACCTCCCAATCGCCCGTACTTGAATCGACAATCGTGTAGTAGGTGGTGTTTCCGTTACCAACAACGGAAAATGATTGGAACCCCGATACCGCACCGGCTAATGTAACTGTACCGGTGCCTGTGGTTGTCGTCGTTTCCTGTACACGATCCGCAAGGACAAGGGCCATATCATGCAGCCAGGCTAAAAGTGTAAGTTACTTGCAGTGTGTCGCCGTTAACAACCGAACGGTCACCACCCGTAAAATCAGATGCCGAGAACAATGTGCCTGAAGTACCAGAAGCAGCGCTTGCTAAAAATGCCCCACCAACAGTTGCAGTGCTTGTAATACTGTATGAGGCTTTGCTTGCTGAATTAGTTACAACCGAAGGATTGGCTGTAGTTGCAGCAGCAAAAGTTGCTGCGGGTCTATTTCCTGTGTACGGGTTAATTTCAGTCCATCCAGCATGAGACGCTAATGTATCTGAAGCAGCAGGTGTGTTAGATGCTCCAGCACCATATAAACCGATATACCAAGATGTAATGCGAGCCGTAGCCCCGTCAAGCGCTGTACCTGCCATGTATTGAAGACCAACGTTTACAACAAGATTTTTAGATTCAGCAGTCCATTTGAGTTTGCCGTCTTTGTCATAACACTCAAACGAAAATTTACCCATTGCACGAGCGCCTTCAGATGAAGAAGGGCGGGCTATCAAACCGCTGGCAGCGGAGTCTTTGGCTTTAGCTTGTTCCATCGTCTATTCCTTAAGCAAGAAATTTAAGTTTGTAGATTGTACTTAAGTACAACCCGACAATTTCATCGATAATATTTTGCAGCGCGGTTTCATCTTTACCGCACATTTCATACCTGATTTTTTCAATCTCATCAACCTGATCTTGCATAAAATCTAGGATGTTAGAGGTTTTACCTGCGTTCATCAACGAAATCGGGCCAATTAGACCATGCTTACCTTGGTAAGCTTCAGCAAAATTGTCCGCTAAATCTACAATTTTGTCATAAAATTTACGTAAGGCTTTATGTTTGCTGTAGCTGCGTGTGTTTAGATGAACTGAGTGAGTAACATCACGGGCCAAAAACAACATGCCTATAAAGTCAGCACATTTCATGCTTGGCCCTCCTGTGGTACCACGTTTGGCATCGGTCTGGCCTGTTGCGCTTCTTCCTGACGGGCCATAATCGCTGCTTCTCGGCCCATATCATCAGACTCAGGCATGATCGGGCCTTGCATTTGCTGCGGTGGTATTAAATCCCCTGCATCATGAGCAGCAGCAAGCGTTCCCATCACAATATCTTGAATTTGCTCCATTGTCATGCCAGGCATTGTGGCTGAAATACGCTTAGTTTCGGCGTCAAATGCCTTGATTTTAGCCTCAAACTCACGTACTTGAACGTCTCTAGCCTCAATCGACTGATTGACGTTCATCAGCATGTCGTGCATTTGTTGCATTTCCATGCCCATTGCTTCAATTTGCTTTTGAGCTGCCTGTAACGCTGGATCATTATCTTGATCAGCCAGCAGTTGCGGGTCAATCGTCTTGCGAAGACGTGCTGCCATCTCTTGAGCACCCGGCCAATCCATGTTTTTAACAAACAAATCACCTGCCACGGCCCACAAGTTAGGATTGCCCTGCAAGATCTGTGACATCGCGTCCATCGACTCTTGACGTTTGGTCATGTAGCTTGGGCCTGTTGTCACCACCACGTCGTAACGGCCTACAGATGGGTTATAGATCTTATCAATCACCACACCTGTCTGATCCATGATCTTTTTGACCGGTTCTTGCTGGGTCGGGTCAATTTTGACCATGTTGGTTTCGCCATCAATACCAACAATCCTGGCAATACGCTGTGTGTCGTAAATTTTTGGTATTAAGTCCACCAGTTGACGCGTCACGTAGCGCACAGCACGCGCTAAATTGTCCACATAATGGTACGTACCGTTATCAGATTCCTTTTGTCTTGCTAAAATAGCACGTCCAGAACGCTCGTTAGACACCTGCCCTAGGCTTGCGTCATACTGGCCTGTGGTAGCTTTGATGTCTTCAGACGCGCCCATCTTGGCCTGAATAAGACCTGTTTGTGGTAGTGGTGGTGCAGCGCGTTGCGGTAACGGCAAGATCGATCCAGCACCGTCGGTAACGTCAGGATTGACCTCTAAATAAGGCCAATTTTGTGTATTAGCCGTCTTCCACTGGTACTCATAACCTTCAAACTGACCACCGTAACCAATAAATGGCGCTTTAGGTGCAAGCGCAAGCATCTCAGCTTCTTGGCTTGTCCAGTAGTTGTACATCCGTTGGGCATCTTTAGCGTTGCGTACGATGCCTGAAATAAAGATGCGGCCATCAACTTGAAACTCATTACCTACCACGCGCACAACCGGAATCCAATTACCCGCCCATTCACGTTCTTCAAGCACCTCAAAGCCATTGGTTTTCATCCACATGATCTTTTTACGGTCTACCTGACGCTCGCGTATGGGCGCTAGCCCCATTGAACGTAGTGTGGCGTCTTCCATCGAGCCTTTAAACACCGATTTATTGCCAGGAAACAGATACAGCGTTTCTGTTTTGTGCGCAATGTAAAAGTATTCAGCAATCCGTATTGTGTCTTCTGTAATCCACTGGCTGATGTCTTGGTCACCAATACCTTGCGCCATGATCGAAGACAGCGGTGCAGCGTTGGGGTACATACGCTGGTAGTCTTCCTTGAGCATGTCTTCCGTAATAAAACACCACTCAGCGTCTGCCCCGCATGGGTCTTGGATCAGCGGGTCCATGTAGACGCTAAAGCTATTGCGTACGCGAGCGATCTTGATGTCTTGATCAAAGCTGTCTTCGTAGCAATACTCCGTCAGAATACGAATGTAACCTTCACCGTAAGTGACTTGGTTCTCGCACGCCGTGTCGTAGGCCACGTCAGCGTCTGACATGTACTCAATGTGCCGCACGATGCCATCGAGCACCTCGGCAACTTCAACGTCGGCTTGATCGTTAACAGGTATGACCTTGCCGCTTGGCCGGTTCTGGCGCTGCTCGTTAGTTACTTGTCTTACATGCTGTGGTAGCTTATTAATAGTCAAGCAAGGTCTTGCGTTGACCGTCTGCCCTTGCACCGACCCACGCGTTGCCAATACATCTTGCGGCCACTGCCACTGGTTGTCTGGCGAACCGGCCATAAAGCGCAGGTCGTCAAGCTCATCTTCGCGGCTCTCCGAGTACGCGCCGATCGCTTGGCGTAACCGATCGCGCATCAGTTGTAGCGTGTCGCGGTGGTCCTTTTGGTCAGGACCGCCGCGAGCCGATACCTTGCCCGCGCCTTCAATACCTGTAGGGTCTTGCTTAAGCGTTGCCATTACTTTTTCTTCGTCATAGGTTTAGGGCTTGGCCTTTTAGCCGCCGCAGCACGTTGGGTATTGTAAGCAATTGCAACAGCCTGCTTAACAGGTTTGCCTGCGTTAACTTCAGCCTTAATGTTTTTACGAAAGGCTTCTTTGCTGGTCGATTTAACAAGTGGCATCATTTTCCTTTCGTTGCCATCAAGCACCCATCCAAGATGTCGTTACGCCGTTGGCGTTGTACGCACGATTAGTTTGTTTCTCGACATACTGCCTGTGCGCGACCGGAAATGCAAACGTCACTGCCAGTGCGTCGGCAGCGTCGGGTGATGCTAATCCTCGGGCTTTCATTTCCTTTTTACCTTCCAAGAAAATTGTACCCGACGAATTAGGTTTTATGGTAGGCCCAACTAGATCAGACTTGAGCGCTCTGTCGTTAGGGATCGACGCCGTTTTAAGCCACTCCTTCATCAGCCCCCACAGCTCGGCGCGTTTATTACCATACATAATAGGGTTCTTCGCCTTCCACCCGAAGTTTACCCCTCGCACGACCTTGTAGCGCTGCTCGTGCAGCCTATCTAAGATACCGTACCCTAGCCCACCCTCATCGAGCACCACGAGCGTTGGCTTGTACTGCTCGATGGCGTCGATTACCCGACCCACGATTGTCATCGTATCCTCACCATGATACCGATGGATCGCCACTAGGTCGCGCCCTTGCCTGACCACGATCACTGTCGAGTCCGCCCCACCTCGTGCCGGATCGACGCCAATTACAATCGGCGCGGTCTCGTCCTTGTACCGAGGTCTTGCTGCCGCGTCAGCCACATGGCTTGGCGAGATGAACTGGTCGTCACCGCTTGACGGAAACTCACCGTACACCTCGACCCGCGCCTGGCTTGAGTCCTCGCCATACTCATCAATGATCTGACGATACACCTGCTTGTCAGTGTCCTCGACCGTCCTTGCGTCCACCTGCCTTGTGCGCCAAAAGTCGCGCTTGGCGTGGAAGCACTCAAAGAAGTACCCCGTGTTGCGTCGCGGGTTACTGAACGCAGCCCAAAATCTGTGCGGGGTGTTTTCAGTAAAAAAGCCTTGGGCTACATCCCAAATAGCGTCGGGTATACCGGATGCTTCATCAAAAATAAGTAAGACACCATCTGAATTGTGTAAGCCAGCATAAGAATCCGGATTTTCTTCCGACCATAGACGACCTTCTGCACCCCAGTACCGGGTGCCTTTTCTAAGATCTCGCTCTACTAACTCGGTTATCCACTTGGCAGGCGTAATTCTAGTGGCAGAAATTTCCCACCAATGGCTATTAATCATCATAGCAAGCCACTTAGTTATTTCAGCCCATGTAATAGAACGCAACTGAGCTTCCGAGTTGGCCGACACAATTACCGAAGAACCAATCCTAGTCGTAATCATCCAAAGCACGATCCAGCTCACCAGCGCCGATTTACCAATACCACGACCAGAAGAGACAGCCATCCTGAGAACATCAAACTCAGTGACGTTTTTATTTTTCTGAATGTGTTGTTTGATTTCTCTTAATACGTCGCGCTGCCATTTTCTAGGGCCGTGGTGGTGCTCAAGCGGCGTGTTCTCCTGCCCCCATGGGAAAGCAAACAGTACAAACGCTTCGGGGTCGTCTTTAATCGCGGGCGACCACAACCGCGTCATCAGCAGTTGCTCGTCTTCCGGACTGTATATCGGCTTTTGCATGGGTTAGCTTTTCACTTGGTGGCGTTACATCAATCACTTTACCTTCATCCACACGCGTCTCCGCAGCACGTAGCGCGTCAATCACACTAATGCGCTGATCAACTTCAATACTAACGGCTTGCTTGGCGACCCAACCATGCGTGTGCTTCAGTATCTCTAGCGCTGCCTTAGCGTCGCCATTCCGCGCAGCGTTCAACATGTGCTGGCTGTGCTCGCGCTCACTATCAGCGCGTCCCTTGAGTTCGGCAATCTCGGCAAGTTTGTCATGCTGTTTCAAGAGCCGGTACTCTACAGGTAACAACCCTGCTGCTAACGCCAACGAATCTTCTTTCAAGCCAAGATACGCAGCGTCGTATATGCGCTCCAGTACCGCTTCCGTCGCTTTGATCTCACGCGTTGTAAGAGGGAGACTTTTAAACATATGACAATTTTACCAAGATGACCTAACGTCGCTACAACGCGAGCGTAAGACATTCTAATACTTTTGTATAGGCGTGTTGGATTTTTAAAAATAAAAAAAATTTCTTAGCTTAGTGGGCTGTTGGGCTGTTGGGCTGTTGGGCTGTTGGGCTGTTGGGCTGTTAAAAATAAAAAAATTTCTTGTGGACCCACCGGCCCTGACCGGCCAGGCCGTCGGCCCTAGGGGGGGGGCTTTGCCAGCAAAAAGCCAAATGCAAAAAGCGATCTAGCAAACAGAACGATTGACTGATCTGATCGGCATAACGATTCATGCCTGGCAGCGCGTGCCTGGTGGCGCGATGATGATGTGACATTGGCAAGATTGGCTATTTGTTTTTGATTGCCAAGATTGCCAATGCGGTTAGTTGATTGGCAATATTGGCAATCCGTTTGTCATTGCCAAGATTGCCAATAGCCAGAGAGAAAACCGGCAAAGAGGGGGCGCGATGACGTGGCGCCCTCGATTCGGGCTTTGGCAATATTGGCAATATTGTCATGCAAAAATAATCGCTGCTAGGTAACATAAACAGTCTGCGACTTTTTTTTGAAAAAAACATGACAATTTTGCCAATAGCCGAGAAAGCCTCGTCGAATCAAGCGCTTACAAGCCGCGCTCATTGGCAATCAGACCCCTTTTCATTACCTAACCCCTTTCAAAACCACTACCAATATTGCCCATACTTGACAATCTGCAAAACAATGTCTTACACTGAAGGCTCAAACAACCAAAAGGGGATTGCCAATCATGAAAATCACTATTGATCACTCAATTATCAAAGCCTTATTAGTTTTCGCAGCTAAAAATGATCTGCGTTATTACCTCAATAGCATCGCAATTGATGCGACGCGTGATCGCGTCGCGCTAGTCGCAACGGATGGGCACATACTCATGTCAATCGCAGTGCCTGAGGGCGACGTCGACAACAAATTGACGGGCGAATACATTATTAGCCGCGCTGATCTTGAGGCGGTTAAACCTATGAAAGCAGGCAAGCATGCGCTGCCGATTACGATCGAGATCAACGAACCGGCGCCAACACCGGACCCCGATCGGCCTGGCGTTATGATCAAGCACAACACAACGTACAAGATTACGGGCCTAACATCTGTCACTAACACGCTGGTCGACGGCAAGTTCCCTGATTGGCGTCGAGTCATCCCTGCGACGTTATCGGGTGAAATCGCGCATTTCAATCTTGAGCTAATGACTCGACTAAACGACGCACGCAAAGCCTTAAACGTCGATTGGCACAACGTTGTCATCCATCACAACGGACGCAGCGCTGCGCAGGTTACCGGATTGCGTGATGAGTCGATCGTGATCGTTATGCCCATGCGCGTCGACGCTGATAAGCCTATGATCCCTGCATGGGCGAAGCTAGCTTAGTGCTTGACTTTATGCGCCCGTGAAAGCGGGCGTATATGGGCGCGCATTGCGTCGGCTAATCCAATCAACTAAAGGACAATCAATTATGAGCAAAGCTAACTATAACGGCTGGACCAATTACGCTACCTGGCGCGTCAATCTTGAAATATTCGACGGTCAAGACCCTGAGGGGTTCGATCTCACGCAAGACGCCTACTATCTCGGCAAGGACTTGAAAGCGTACGCTGAGGATTTGATCGTTGAAACATCAATCGAAGGGCTTGCCCGCGATTA
>Ga0255174_1000146_pt1 | contig 40422 bp, 19 predicted proteins | sample Atl_Atl_RepB_8d_FD_189953 | JGI IMG/M metagenome (GOLD analysis project Ga0255174, IMG submission 189953) | Freshwater microbial communities from Altamaha River, Georgia, United States - Atl_Atl_RepB_8d | ecosystem: Environmental > Aquatic > Freshwater > River | place: USA: Georgia | collected...
AATGCTAATATAGACGGTTTTAGTTCTACTTTATGGGATACCATAGAAGATTCTAGAAACTTTTATTCTATTGGTGGTATTTTTTATAACTCTAAGGTTTATCCAGCACCACATTTAAACAATATCAATTGTACACTACCACCATATGAAGTTTCTCCAAGAGTATCCGAATTATATGTTCAACATTTTAAAAATGGCGGATGTTCTAACTCTAAAGATAAACTGTCAAATAATGTAGAACTATCTAAACAAACAAATTTAGTTGCAATATTTCCTAATTTTACAAGAACTGGTAATGTTGACGATGGTTATCATCATTACTATATGCTTGCAAAAGATATCATTTCTAGCACAAAAGAGTCTTTTTATATAAATGAAAATTATGAAAAAATACCTAGCATTACTTTTAATTATGGTCTTGTGCCAGGTCTTTTAGCAGGAACAATTTGTAATCCAAGATGTTCTTTGCCAGCAGCTACAGATAATGGTGTTCAAACAGCTAGTTATCACGGCGGAACAACCGCTGCAATCATTAATCATAATACTTTAAGCATAGATTTGCTTTTAAATGGAACTTTAAGTTCTGTAAATTTTGGATTTGGCCCTTGTTTACTAAAAGGTCTTTATTTAGATAGATCTAATCTGTCTAGTTTTGGCAAAAAGGCTAGTGAATATGTTGGAGATGCATGTTCAACATATTTTAGGGGCAAAGAAACAAATCCAGAAAAGTATTTTTCCATAGATGATCCAAGCCAAATGTATAATCAGGGCGATTATATTCCATTGGTTGGTATATACGATCCAAATAATTTAACTACCGAAGACAAAGAAAAAATTATGTTTTTGAATGGGCCTTGTGGTGAAAACTCAATAGGTTTTAATGATCAGGTTGGCGATGTCGTAAAAGAAGGTAGTAATTTAGTTATTAGTAATGAACAATGGCTTGACCTTTTCTTTGCATTAAAAAATCTTCCTCCTATTACTCAAGAAGTTATTCAAGCTGAGTGGAATTCAGATCCAACATCTATAGATCCATTGATGTTTTCTACTGGTCAATGCACTACTTTGTCTGGATTAAATGGTGATCACGGAGAAGTATTAATAGATCCAGCAACTGGTCAATATTATACTGATGAGAACGATAATTTTACTGGAGAAAGAGCAGAAGAAATTAAATTAAATAATTATCGTGGTTCAGAAGATCCATATGATCCTTATGAGTCTCCTTTGTCTATTACTCCCTCGCAAATTGTATCTGGGCATAGACAAAAGATTGAAAGGATTTAAATGTCATATCAAATGAGCATTTCCCTAGACTTAGGGAAAAGATATATAGGACTAACTAATTTAAGCGCTACGCTAGTTGATATTAATGGCACAGACTTAACCGTTCCAATTAATTTAGGTTTTGTTGAAATAGGTAACGGCAATTATCTTTGGACATATTCCGCTTACCCACAGAACTTTCGTGGCGGAATAAAATTTAAATCTGGTACAGAATTAATTGGTTTTATAGCTGTTAATCCAGAAGAGTTAGAATATATAGATGTTAGAGTTAGTAGTAGGGCTGGAGCAGGAGGAGTGTCTATTATAACACAGCAAAGTCCTGTTCCTACTGACATAACAGAGCCTATAGAATTAAGGCTTATTGATGATTATTTTGCTGCTGAAGGAAGATCTATTGATTTAACATCTGATCAATGGCCAGACTTGGCTGGTGCTACAGTTCAATTTATTATTGCTGGAAAAGAAACTTTTACCAAAAATTTTACTATTATAGATGATGTACTTAGATTGGAACTCTCGTCTGCCGAATTAGCAATCATTGGTGCTGGTAGATGGTCTTATGAAGTAAAAGCTACATTATATAATGGACATGTTTTAACGCTATTGGTGGCTAATATGATTATTGTTCCACCTTTTGGCGACTAAAATGGCAAATCAATTAAATAAAACAACAATAAAACAGGCATTTTTGCAAAAAGTGTTGGATTCTAATTATAATCCAATTACAGATTTTTTTACATTAAATGAAGGTACATATCTAACTAATGCTGGTGTAGTATTTATAGTAAGAGATTTGTCTTATGGTTTAACGATAGTTTCTCCAGCGGAACTTTCATTAACTTTGAGTGCAAATAACTTGCTAGAAATAGGTTATGGAAGATGGTTTTTTGAAATAAGAGCCATTTTTCCAAATAATCATATTTCTACGCTGTATACAGGAACTATTAAAATAACTCCTTTTGCTTGAGGTTATCTATGTTGTGGCAGTCAGAAATGACAACTTTGCTGCGAGTTCTAATAGATGATCTTTCTGCAAACCCAAATTATACAGATGGTCGTTTAGTACAAACACTAGCTGTTGCTGCACAAATAGTGGTTACAGATATAAATTTTAAAACTAATTACGCTGTTGATATACAAGCTCTAACTATTACTCCAGATCCTACAGTTAGAAATGTTTCTAGAGATGAGGATTTTGTAAATTTAGTTTGTTTTAAAGCAGCTTGTATTATTGAAAGATCTGAGGCAAGGACAAGCGTAAGACAGGGTATAGCTATTAGAGATGGAAGCTCATCTATAGACTTGCGTGGATCTATGGACGGAAGACTAAAGTTAATAGAAAAAGGCTGGTGTGCGGTTTATGATGAGGCTAAACTAGATTATCAAGTTGGAAGAACTGGAGTTGCTGCTGGCGCAGCTATTATAGCTCCATTTAGAATATTTGCTGGGTATAGCGATCATGCTTATTACCCAAATAATCAAGGTGGTCAAAATTTATTTAGATGAGGTGATAAATGGCTGATATCAATGCAATAGCTTCTGGCGATTATGTTTATGGATCTGCGTTTACTCAAATGCCTCCAGGAATTACAGATATTGCAAGCGGAACATTAACAAGCAGATCAAAATCATATTCTTCTTTGCCACAACCAGCTATAGAAGAAACTTTTGGCATTAACTATGTTGATGCATCTTCTTTTGGTCCATTAACAGATGGTTCTGGAACCATAGTTTCCGCAAATACTTCACAGAAAATTTTTGATGCTAAACCACAGAGAAATTATTTACTCTTTATTAACAACTCTGACACTTTAATGTATGTAAATATAGACGCTGTTGCTTCTACTACTAATTCTTATCCTGTTTATCCGCAGGGCCAGTTAAGCTTTGAAGATGGTTTTATACCTAGTGGTCAAGTTAATGTTAGGTGTGCATCTTCAGGAAAATCTTTCATAGCAAAAGAGGGTTAAGATATGCCATTAATTAATACCGGTGGAACAAGTATAGGAACACTTTATAAAGGTACTTGGTCTTCCGAAGGCGTATATGCAGTTAATGATATAGTTACTTATAGTTCAAAAACATATATAGCTATTCTTGGTTCTACTAATGAAAATCCTTCGACTGCCACTACTTATTGGGCAGCTTTTGGTGATGGCTCAATAGGTTCGCAGGGATCGCAAGGTTCTCAAGGTTCTCAAGGAACTACTGGAACAAATGGTTCTCAAGGAAGTCAAGGTTCTCAAGGCAATCAAGGCTTACAAGGTTCTCAGGGTTCCCAAGGTTCTCAAGGTTCTCAGGGCAGACAAGGTTCACAGGGTAACCAAGGTTCACAAGGAGAAAGAGGATCTCAAGGTTCTCAAGGTTCTCAAGGTACGCAGGGTTCTCAGGGGTCTCAAGGTGTTATTGGATCTCAAGGGTCTACTGGAAACCAAGGTTTACAAGGTTCTCAGGGTTCTCAAGGTTCTCAGGGATCGCAAGGTTTCCAAGGTTCTACTGGATCTTCTGGATCTCAAGGATATCAAGGTTTTCAAGGTTCACAAGGGTCTAAAGGTGGAACCACTTTTACTGTAACTCTACCAAGCACTCAATTTGTTGTATCTGGCATAACAAGTAACTCAGATCCTATTGAAGTTGTTCGTGGTCAAAGATTTATTTTTGATTTTAGCGCAGTTACTCATTATGTAGCTATTAGAAATGGTTCTGGTTTAACAACCGATGTTACTGGAACAAGTGCTAATAACAATGAAACAAGCGGTACTGTTGGATCAATCATTACATATGATGTTCCTTTAGATGCTCCATCTACAGGAATAATTATTCAATCAATTACAAATGGAACTATTACAAGAGCTATCAACGCAGTTGATTATATAGGTGAAAAGGGTGATCAAGGAGATCAAGGCGCTCAAGGTAGGCAGGGTTATCAAGGTTTGCAAGGTTTGCAAGGAACAAATGGAACTAGTGGATCTAATGGCGCACAAGGAAATCAAGGTTATCAGGGTAATCAAGGTAGCCAAGGTGTTCAAGGTAGTCAAGGTAATCAAGGTAGTCAAGGTAGCCAAGGAAATCAGGGATTACAAGGATCTCAAGGATCGCAAGGCAATCAAGGTTTTATTGGTAGTACCGGATCTCAAGGTCATCAAGGTAGCCAAGGATCTCAAGGCACACAAGGCTCGCAGGGATCAGCAGGAACAAATGGTTCTCAAGGAAGTCAAGGATCTCAAGGATCTATAGGAATAACATGGAGAGGCGATTGGTCAATATCTGCTAACTATTCTGTAAACGATTCAGTTTATTATGGTGGCACTAGTTATATAGCAATATTAGGAAGTACAAGTTCTAGTCCTAAACAGCCAGATACAAATCCTTTATATTGGGCCACAATGGCTCAGGCTGGCGCTACTGGTGGATCTAATGGGCCTCAAGGTTATCAAGGAAGACAGGGTTTGACAGGTCTTTTAGGACCACAAGGATCTCAGGGCAGACAAGGTGTTACTGGTTCTCAAGGTTTTCAAGGAAGACAGGGTTTTCAAGGTGATATCGGGGAGCGTGGCGGAACTTTATACACAGTAACTAGCAATTCTTCTGCAATAGAAATTAATGGCGTTGCTAATAATTCTGCGATTACTCTAATTAGAGGTCAAAGATACTACTTTGATTTTAGATCATCTCCAGAAACTTTGGCTATTCGTTTAAGTTCTGGTGATAATACAGCGGTTCCTAATACGACAAATAATAATGCTCTTACTGGAACTAAAAACTTAGTAACTTGGGATATAGCTTACAATGAATCTTCATCAACATTAATACTTGAATCTACTCAATCTTCTAAAAGTAGAACATTTTCTGTTAGAGATATTTATGGCTCTGATGGTGTCGCAGGATCTGATGGCGCACCAGGATCTGACGGAGCAACTGGCCCTACTGGTCCTACTGGATTACCAGGCTCTAGTGGCCCAACTGGACCAACCGGATCTTCTGGACCACAGGGATACCAAGGATTTCAAGGAGCTTCTGGATCTACCACAGTTAATTTTTATCAACAATCGACAAGACCAGCAATTAATCCTGCTGCAAATTCTTTCGCTGTTTGGTATGATACTGAAAATGCGATTTTGTATTTTTGGGTAACTGATAGTAACGGCTCTAATTGGGTATCTTTCTCAGGAAACGCATATGCCTAACCCAAATAATTTGTCTGGAATTTCTAATGCTTCAAAAGATATATTAACTTTTATTCAAGCAGAAAGGCCGGATGTACTAGAAAGAAGTAGACCGGCTTTTTGGTACAATACTGATAATAACAGTACATATTTTTGGGATATAACAGTTAATGATTGGTTGCCAGTAAAACCAATTACAACCTCAATAGGAACCACAGCGCCACCTTCTGTTTGTAATTTTACTTTTGAAAAAACTGCTGACATATCTGCTAATATAGGAATATTTGATTTAGTTAATGACGAAGATTTTGATCCAAGTCCTGATTTTAAAATAAAAGAAGTTTTTATTCATAGTGGTTTAGTAAGAATTTACGGATATGATATTGATAATAATTTAATAGAAAAACAAAAAAACATTGATCAAGTTGGTAGTAATTGGCAAACTTTCAACTTTTCAAGTTTTTATTCAGTATCAAGAGTAAAAATATCGCATACAAAAAATTTACTTTCTGACTCATCTGATAAACCATCGGTTATATTAAATTGTCCTGCCTTATATGAAGATGGTACTGCTGCATTAGATTTAGACGGACTACCTTTTATAGTAAAGAATCATATAGCAGATGATTATATAACATTAGGAACTTCTCCATTTCCATCTATTTATAGCCCATTTAGTAATCCGCCAGTTTTTGAACAAATTCCAATAGATCAATCATCCTTAGATTTTTATAATATAGTACAACAAGATGTAAAATTATTAAGCGTAGTTTATCAAGGAAGAGTTAGTCATGCAGCTTTAGCTAATGATGGTTTTTATTTATTTGAAAAAGATATATATTCAAATAAATTAATTTTAATAAAATCAGATCGTAATATTGGAGGAACTAATTTATTTCCAGGAATTAATTTTAATTATAATAATGCGATTAATCCAAATAATGAATTAATTATTTTCAATGGAATAGAAGTAAAAGTAAGTACAGATTTTACTAATTGGACACGATTTCAATTACCACAAGTTACTAATTATTGGACAGGTTTATTAGTATTAAATGATTCTTATTTAATATATGGTTATGGAAAAATAGCATTATCAAAAGATTTAAAAAATTGGGATATTATAGATCTTCCATTACAAAATGGAAAGATTGTAAATATAATTTCTGGTTCGTTTGACAGAGTTAGTGGAGTAGTAGCTTTAACATCTTGCGATTCTGATGGAACTTATTTATTTTTAGGCACTTGCTCTGCCCAACCAGTTACTCCAACTCCTACGCCTACGCCTACGCCTACGCCTACTCCAACTATTTGTAACTCTATAACTTATTCCAGTCCTATAGAACCTACATTTAATGTTGCTTTTAGAGGTAATTTTACAAAATCACAACTTCCAATTGGATCATATTTATTTGAATGGATTTTAGATCCAAATCCACCAGCTTCATATTATGCAGCAGGGAATACAAATCAGAGTCCTGCCAGCAAAGTAAAATATGTTGATGATGGGATTGTAATTACTGAAGTTCCTTTTTACGCAAATACAGGAATAAATCCTGTAATTGTTAAATTCCCGCAAGGTAATAACACTTATATTTATTGTACAGTAAATGTAGAAATTACTTCTGGAACATGTATAGCAGAAATAACTAGAATAGAACCATCAGAACTTAAATATAGTACAACGCTTAAGATTTACATTAATAGTCCTTGCGGATTTAATATAGGTGATCAAGTTAGTTATTCTGGTGGACAAGGATCTGGAATTGATGCTATTAAATATGATAGTGTTACTGGTGAATATTATTTAGAAACAAAAGTTCCGTCTGGCGGAATGATTGATGGTACAATTGTTGTTTCAAGATATTACGGTAAGAATTTTGATCCAGCATTAGGAGCTATAGATTATATAGGAACTTTTGTAGGAACAACTAATTCTTTATCATATTCTCTTTCGTATAGTCCTCCTCCATATGTAAATCCATCTCCTCCATTTCCGCCATCACAACCTTCTTATAATGCCCCTAACTTAATGGAAGTTTATTATGGCCTTCCTTTTTTAGCAAAATTAGATAAAAATGCACAAGTGCTTTTAGAAAATATTGCTTTAAGGTTTACTTACAATGGAAATACCGCAAATATTCAAACAAATGGTTATTTAACCGTAACTACAGATGATCCTAATTTTACAATAGTTAATGAATATAATTTTTCTTTTGATAATGTTAGAATTGTTAGAGGAAATTATTTATCTTTTAAAGATTTTAATTCTAGATATTATTTAGTTTGGAATGGCGTAGATCCATCTATTTTTGAAAATAATGCCACTCATGATTTAACTATTAACTTTGAATTAGAACTTGATGGCGGTGCAACACTTACGGCATCTGGAATATTGACTGTAAAAAGAGATTATACAGTAGCTCATCAATTCATAACTGGTTTAACTGAACCTGTAACATTTCAAAACAATCTTACAGTATTTGATCAATCTGACTATCCAGATTTAACTATATTACCAAATGAAACATCTGTTCAAACAGAAGAAATGTTTGTTGTCACAGTAGATGGAAAGGGTATTGTTTCCAACAATTATCAAATTCCTTTAAATTCAAATTTATGGCCACAACCAGCCGGTTTCACTTTAGTATTTACTACAGGTAATTATTTGGAAGTAGAAGGCGCTACTCCAAATTGGAAGGGCGCTAGTTGGATGTCTTCTATTTCATATGAAATAGTAGATGGTAAAGTAACAATACCTCCATTAACTATAAAAATAAAAGAAGGCATTAATAAAAAAGATATACCAGCAGATATAGCAAAAAGAATTGATGTTTTTGTTGGTTATGATATGTCTTGTGGTTATGGTGGATCGTCAAATTGTCAACAGATTGAATATCTAGGCTTTAATACTTTTAAAATACCAGTAACAGTTCAAGATGTAGTAACTACCACTACGACAACTACCACTACCACTACTACCACTACAACTACGACTACTCCTTGCCCAAAATATAAACCTATATATGATGCTCCAAATAATTGCTATACATGTACATGTGATAGTACGGGAACTTATTTTAGTTATAATGAATGTTTAGCTTCTTTAAAAGCTTTGGGCCAAACTAATTGTGGTACTGGCTCTACAGAACCAATTCCTCCGGTTCAACCAACGAGTGAATTTTTAGTAATTCTCGGATCTGATCATCAGGGTGGTTTAAGTCCATACGCAGATCTTAGAATAAATTTAAATAAAGATTCTTCTTCTGGATTAACATCCAAGTACGCAGTTTCTAATTACTACTTGCCTAATTTTACCCAAGATAAAAAAATAATTAACTATTCTATTAAGATTTCTTCTGCTAAATCTGGTAATGGTTTAGCCCTTATTATCCAAGACTTTTCTTTTAAAAATATTTTATCTAGACCTTATGTTTTAGTTGTAACTTACGATAAAAATGATATTTATACACCTAAACTTAATGGTAGTTATTTATTGAAAAAACCATTTTTAGGTAATTACTATACGAGTTCAGCAGAACCAAATACATTTGATTCTTATAAACTTTTGTGCAACTCTTTTGACTTAGATAATAAATATGATCCAGCATATTTAAAAAATTCTAATGGAAGATTTTTTATAACAATAAATGAACATGGCACATTTTTTCAAAATACAGCAAATGAAAATTTAGTTAAAAAAATAACATCAAATCATTTTGTTGAAAACTTCTTCGCTAATCAATCGGTTGATTTATGGTCTGGAACATTTGCTCACGAACAAAAATTTGGAAAAATACCAGGAACTTATTTTGATATTACTTCAAGAAAGTTATTAAAGGGTTATTTAAATTTACCTGTTTATAACAATCCAGAAAATTTAGAAACTGTAAGCGATTGCTCATTTGAATATTTTGATACAGCTATTCCATTTTTAGAAGTTGACACTAAATGCCCAACCATCACAGAAAATGGTTTAGGTTTTATAACTGATAGATTTGTTAAGGTTGGCAATGTTTATTATAGTTTAAGTAAATCAATAGCTATATTTTCAAAAGATAGATCTGGCTATGCCGACTATATAGTATTTACTAAAGATTCTGTTTATGGTTTTTATCATCAAGGATCAAATTCAAGTTTTAATGTATCTAAATTTAAAATAAGTTCTACAGGAAAAGCTTCTGCTTGGGAAAATACACTAGTTGAACAGCATTCATGCCCAGACACTTATATAACTAGTGATTATGATAGCGCAAATATGTTTATGGTATTTAAGAAAAATTGTCATGAATTTCTAGAACCGGCCCCATTAAAAGCAGACGGAACACAAAATTCATTTGACTATCAATCAAAACAATTAAATGGAGATATGGCTCCAGTAAATTGTGTTTCTATATTGCAACTACCATTAGATAAGTTTTTTGCTGCAAATAGCGGAACATTTGAAAAAATGTCAGTTAAAGAAGAAGATCCACTTAGATGGTATGATATTGAAGTTGAATTAGAAAGTGCTAGTTTTTCATTAGTTAATATTAGTTCTCAAATAACTAAGAAAACTATATCTTCAATAAATAGAGATGTTGTTCCTTCCGATTATATTTCTTATTCATCAAAATATCCTTGGGGTAAATTTGTAAAAGGCCCAGAATCTCCATCAATTACAGATCCTATTAATCTAGGAAGACTAGATAAAGTTTCTCTTTTGCAAAAAGCGCAATATGGTAATTCTATCAAGATATTTGATTCATATCCAAGAGCATGTAATTGTGATTTGCATGTAACATCTATTAAATATAGTGGCACAACAGCAGTTTTTGGTACTGCAATTATTAATAGTCAGGGGCAAGTTGTAGGAATACCTGTTATATATGGGGGTCTTGGTTATACAACACCGCCAGCAATTACTATTTCTGGAGGAAATGGTTCTGGAGCTACAGCAACTCCAATAGTTTCAAACGGAATAATAACTGGTGTTTCGATTAATAACGGAGGCTCTGGTTATACATCTAATCCTACTGTAACATTATCGTCTTCGGGAAATTCTGGAACAGCGACTGTTAGCGCTACAACTATTAATAGTTTGGGCCAGATAACATCTATTAGTATTGGTAATTCCGGTTCTAATTATACAAGTAATCCAACAGTAACTATTTCTGGTGATGGAACAGGGGCTACCGCAGTAGCTACAGTCTCTAATGGCATTGTTACTGGAATTACAATTACTAATCCAGGAACTGGATACACAAGTAATCCAACAGTTGCTATTTCTCCCCCAATATTAGGTAATGATCCACTTCCAATAATAGATGGTTCTAATTGGAAATTTGAAATAACAGTTGATAGTTCTGAACAATCTATACCTATAGAATTTGGCGGTTCAAATTTAATAATTAATTTAGAATTAATAGATCAAAAAACTAGTCAAACCGTTCCTTTAAATGGCTTTTTTAATTTATTAATATCACCTGTTGAAAATGACTCTTTTTCTTTTAATATTAAAGATTCTATCTATACTCCAGATACATCATTATTTGAAGTAAAGGATGGTAAGGCTATAATATCAATTAGCCCATTAATGTTTTACACAAAACAAAAAACCATAACGGATGCAAAAATAACTATCTTGCCAGCGCTTAAAAATACAGCATATTCAATTAATAATGTATATGGAAATAGCTTTAATTATGTAAAGACATCCGATGTTAATTTACCAACAACATCAACATTTAATGTTGTTTCATTAGATAATCAAGGAACAAGCATTTTTAAATTTAGAGAATCAATAGCAACTTCTAAAAATTCATCTGCTATTTTTGAAATGTTATATCAATCACAAAGTCATTATTTATCATCTAATGATGAAAAATACAAACCGTATATAATTTTTACAAATTCTTCAAATAATTCTACCCTTTCAATATCTGAATTTTCTATAACCAAGGAATCAGTTAATGGAAAAACTTTATACTTAGTATCTGTTGATAATAGTACGCTAGGAATAGTTAATAAAATAGAAGGTGATTTAAATGTTTTCAATGGTACTAATAACTTTTTAATAAGTATTAAGAATGGATCTTTTTATATGCCAAAAGATAATATCAGTAGTGTAATCACTATAGATAATCAATATGGCATTTACGCATTGAGTGACAAATATTCATCAACATTTAATCTTAAAGAGAGTATTTTTCCATGAGCAGTTTCTCTCTAAATCTTCTTAATGTAAATACTGGTACTGGTACTGGAGATAAATCCACCTTTAAAATTACTTATAAATCAACTCCAAATTTTCCAGCAAATTATCCATTACAATCTTATTTGTCATCTAGTTATGGTGCTGGAGGAAATTGGAAAGGCCATATTTATGAATATACTGGAACTCCTACAGTAACATTTAATTATATTGAAAATGATCCATTAAATATTTTTAGCCAAATAGTTAGCGATTCCACAGGACTATTTCCATCATCTTTAGTTACTGCTCCTCCGACTAGAGATCCAATATCTCCTTTTACTATTACTTTGCCAGAAGGAAATCATGAATTAGTAATTGAAATGAAATATATTGGTTCTTCTTTAAATCCGGCAGAACAACCATGTTATGGATTTTCCTCCAATGATTTTTTAAATAAAGAAGTGCTAAATGCGCCAACTCTTGCTATTTCATACCCAAATCTTGGTGGGGGCTGGTGCAATTTTCCAAAAAGAAAATTTAATGTAAAATATAATGATCAAGATTTACCAAGTTATTTATCATCATCTGCTTATTTGAATATTAATTCACTTTTTAAACTTGCTTCGGGCAATGTAAACAATGGTTATGATTTATTTTACTTATCTAGGTTTTCATTTCCTGTTACATTTGATTTAGAAATTAGGGATTTTGATAGAGAAAATAAAGAAATATATATTTCAAATATTTTAAATTTATCTATAAATGGATCAAAAATAAATCTTCAGTCCATAGGTAGTATTGACGAACCTTCATATTTATCTGGATTCTTTTTAGCGAATGTTTTGTTTGATGATTACATATGCTCAGATGCTATATTGATGAATTATAAAGGATGTGATATAGATGGTAACCTAGGCAATGGAACTAGCGCATATCCTCCGCATGAATCATTACCAAAATATGAACCATTAGACGATGAAGCACGATTTGCCAAAGTAGTTGAACTTAAACAAGATAGTATAAAAGGTTTAGTTTTAAAAATAGATACTGATATAAATCCTGCTAAATTTTATAAATCATCTCAAGTTTTTACATTCCATTTTTTTAGAAAAAGTTCTTTTTATGATATCTTAGATTCTAACAGAGAACTGATTGATAATAGTGGAACTTTTGAAATTGATGAAGTTGGAATGCCAATTACTGGAGAAGAACTTTATAAAGAAGATTGGTTTAATTTTATTGGAGTTTCTGGTTTTAATTTTCAAAAATTAACTTGGCTTAATGACAATTCTTTTTATGCGACAAATCTAAAATATCAACCATATAAATACATAGATAATAAACTTACTTTACTGGGAACTAATTATTATTTAACATATAGAGAATTAAAAAACTCTCCAGATAATTTAATATTTTTCTCAGATTCTTCTTCTCAAAAACCAGTTGATTATATTTTTGATAATGTGTCAATGTCCGCTTTATATCCACATATAGAACTACCATCTACTTTTGCTAAAACATTTAACCAAAATATTCATTTTAATTATTCTAACAATACTCAATTAATAAAAGATTATAATACATTTGATAATAATATTTCGTGTCGTAATTCTTTATCAAATCCAACAAGTTCTCCATCTCCAACTCCTTTGCCTCCACCTGGTACTCCAGGAGGTGCCGGTGGTGCTGGTGGCCCTGGCGGTCCTGGTGGTCCAGGTGGCCCTCCAGCCGGAACTCCATTACCTACATTACCACCTCCAGGAAGTCCTAATGGTCCTGGTGGCCCAAGTGGTCCAGGTGGTCCTGGTGGACCAGGTGGTCCTCCAACCGGAACCCCATTACCACCATTGCCTCCGCCAGGAACCAACGGTGGTCCAGGCGGTCCTTTAGGCCCAGGAGGTCCTGGCGGTCCTGGCGGTCCAGGTGGTCCTGGTGGTCCTGGTGGTCCTCCAGCTGGTAGTCCTCCACTTGTATTATTTCCACCTCCAAATAATCCATACGGACCAGGAGGCCCTTTTGGTCCTGGTGGTCCAGGTGGCCTAGGTGGTCCTCCTTTGGGAACACCATTACCTCCGTTGCCACCAGTAGGATGGCCAGGAGGACCTGGAGGTCCAAATGGTCCTGGCGGACCAGGCGGTCCTGGTGGACCTGGTGGCCCAAGTGGCCCTGGTGGACCAGGAGGTCTTGGTGATCCATCTCAACCATTTGTTTGTCCTTGGGGTTTAATTGGATATAGTATAAATACAAGGACTGTATATGATGAAATAGCTTCTGGAATAGCTGGCAATCCACCAATTATTATTAGAAATACTGAGAAATGCATAGATATATTTTATGGTAATCCAACAGAACCTATTTCAGAAAAAGATTGTGTTAGAGGTAAAGTTTTAGGCGGAGGACTTATAGTTGGCGATATTAGCGATGTTAGAAGAGAGACTGGTATAGATAGACTTTGTAGTTCGGCCCCTCCTTCTAGTCCGCCTGGACCACCGCCTCCCTCTCTTCCAACTTCTCCTCCAGCTTCTCCGCCTACTGGAAATACTAATCCGAATAGTCCTCCAACTAATTCTCCTGCTCCAAATACAGGAAGTCCAACACCAACTCCAACTACGCCACCAACAGGAACTCCTGGCGGTCCTTTAGGTCTAGGTGGCCCTGGTGGCCCTGGTGGACCAGGAGGACCAGGTGGACCTCCATCTGGAACTCCATTACCCCCGTTACCGCCCCCAGGAAGTCCTGGTGGTATAGGAGGTCCAGGAGGCCCAGGAGGTCTGACTGGACCAGGCGGTATTCTTGGTCCAAGTGGCCCAGGTGGTCCTTTAGGACCAGGTGGCCCTGGTGGACCAGGCGGTCCTCCATCTGGAACTCCACTACCTCCGCTGCCACCTCCAGGAAGTCCTGGTGGTATTCTTGGTCCAAATGGCCCAGGAGGCCCTTTAGGTCCAGGTGGACCAGGTGGACCAAGTGGCCCTCCAGCTGGAACTCCATTACCACCAGGATTTATATATACTTCAGGTTTAAGTGGCCCAAGTAATCCTCCATCTGGATCAGGAGGTTCGACTTCTAGTTCTACATCTGGATCTGGAGATCCGCAAGAAGGTGATACATATGATCCAGGAGAATGTGCGACTTCAACATATGTACTTAAAAAAGGTTCTGGAGAACCATTACCTCCGAAACGATGCGCTATTTTTAGGAGAGAGACAAATTTTCAATCAGATGGTTTAAACCCAGGTAGTAGTAGCGGTCTTATAGGTACTGGTACTAAAATTATAATGGATCATGGAGCAAATTTTTATAAATTTGTATGGTTGGGCAGATTTGCACCAGCCGGTTTTATGTATAGTAGTAATCCAGGAGCAGAACTTACAGCTGGAATAGAATACAGTTTGGAAAATGTGAAGTGTTGTGATGGAGCCATTGTTTCTGGTCATAGTCCTTGCCCAGAACCTCCAAAACCTTTACAGACAGCGCAGGGATCAGCATATAATGTAAATTCCGCTCAAAACCTATCAAATGTTACTAATTCTACAAATACATCAACATCTTCAACATCAAACACTATTATGCCATTGTCTGGAAGCGCAACTTTTATGTCACCTAGTGGACAATTAGTTGTTGGAGTAAGACAAGAAGCAATAAATGTGCCACCAGCACCACCAGGATATTATTGGTCTATGGTTGAAAAACCAGGAGTGGCTGGCGGTAATATTTTTAGAAATTTACCAGAATCATGTTTTATAACACAATCACCAACACCGACTCCGACTCCAACAAATCCAGACGGATCTTGCCCTCCAGGAAAAGAAAAGGTTGGGGATTCTTGTTGCAAGATGATTACTGTAAGAGCAGAACTCAGAGATCCTCCGTATTGCACTATATGTGAGCATTTTATATATAGCGCTGCTCTTTTATGTAATCCGAATATTGATAATAACAATGTTAATAACCCTCCTGTTGATGGAGGTGGTGGCGGTTATCCTCTTATTGGAGTGGTAGATGTTGGCGATAGCGTTAACTGGCAAGACGGAGGTGGCGGTCCAGTTATTAATCCAGTAGTAGATCAACCATTACCATTTAACAATCCAGTAAATAATGGTAACAATCCAGATATTGAAGGTCAACAAGACGGAAATGATCAAGGTCCAGATCCAGATTCTTATCCATTGTCTAAATCTGGAAGTTCTTATGCAAAACTAGTAGATAATGGAATTCAAAATTTAATTGCTCAAGGATGTTTACCGCCATATCAACCATTAGAAAATTTCCCAGCCATAGTTGAATCGGGATCAAATGCTATAAACGCTATTGCTTCTGTTTCTGAAAACGGTAAAGTTGCTCAATATTCACTTACTATGAATTGTGTAGTTACCGTTAGTAATAATCCCGATAATATTTTAGAACCGGATTTAACACCTACTAATACTAATACAAACAACTCTGATCAATATCCTATTTTTATATGTGGTCTTCCAATTCCACCATATGTATATGATCCAGATAATACTTCTGTTAATAATAATTTAAACAATTTGTTTAATGCTCCAATGTGTAGTCCAGGATTTCCTTTACCTCCCCAAGTAAATCCAAATCCGCCAATGTGTACTGGAATGCCAATAACTGTATAAAAAGGAATAAAAATGATTTTTACAGAAAAAGTTCATAAACTATATGCTGGATTTTTTATGTCAGATTCCAGATTTAACTGGAAGAGTGATAGTCCGTCTTGGCTTTTTATAAAAAATAATTTAGTTAATTTTTGGCCACAAGAAGTTGATAATCAATTTTATTATGAATTCCCACAAGCTCCACAAAAATTAAAAGTTTCAAATGGTGGCCAAGCTCCATTAACTATGCTCCCTTATGATCACTTATTTACAAGAGATCACCCAGCTGGTTGTTGCCCAAATAGTTTGGCAGAAAATAGGGGTTTAGTTACTAAAATATACTTTAATTTTTTCTTTTATTTGGGATTACCTAATTTAAGAATAGTATTTACATATCAATGTGATAAAACCGGAAGCTTGGAAGAAAAAGCATATGATTACACATTAAATAATGCCGTATTACATACTGTTGTTGCCCCAAATGATAAATTAATACCTCCATTTGATAGGTGGAAATCTAAAGATAGTTTAACAGGTGTTCAATTTTATAAGTTTACTTTAGAAGAGGGTTATCCATTAGGTGGTTTTAATTGCGCTAGTGGCGATTTAGAAAGCAATGATTACAAAATAGCAAATCCAGTAAACTTTACTTCTGCAATACATAATGGTCTTAGGCGTGGTGCAAAAAAACAATATTTTGTTACCGGTCATGATTCTGCTAATGCCGGTATTTTTAATATGGGTACTTCTAATAATGAATACTCTTGGCAAGAAACTGGACCAAGAGATTTTTATATTTTTGTAAACTATGAACCACCAGGTTCTGTTAACGGAGCATCTTTTCAAGGCTACACTACACCGAGGATATTGTAAAATGCCATTTCCAGCTAATCCAACTAATGGCCAAACATTTTATATAGGCACAAAATATTTCATATATAATTCTACTAGTGGTTGGATAGAACAAGAACCAGCTATTTATTTTGTGCAAAATACTAAACCTACTGGTAATTTTGGATTATCTAGGCCAGGCGTTTGGTACAACCCGTCTTTAGGTGTTATTTATTTATGGCAGGATGGTCAATGGGTACAATACTTTACTGTATGTAGATGAGGTTAATATGCCATTTCCAGAAAATCCAACTGATGGGCAAATATACTCTAAAAGCGGAAACCTTTTTATTTTTAAGTCTGGAAAAGGCTGGTCAAGAATTGAGCCGGAAGTTTTTTTTAAACAAGATACAGCGCCGACCATATCTGACATAAAAGGTCGCAAGGCGATATGGCAAGATACAGTTAATAAAATTATGTATTTTTGGAATAGCCAAATTAATAAATGGATATATAGTCCATCTGCTTGCGGAACATATGTTCCATTAACTCCAAAATATATGACTTTTTATTCGCAGACAGCTAGCGAGTTAATAGCTAACGCAACTCCATTACCAGATACTGTAGATACTCCATTGTGGAAAACTCAAAATAGCAGAAGCACTAATCCAACCATTAATGCAAGAATACCTAGTGACTATCAAGTAGAATTAATACACCCAGTAGAATCTCCGAATAATTTTGTTATTTATTATTTTATACAATTTAAAAATGCATTTAATAAAAAAATGGCTTTAAAAACAATACCGGTTATAAAGGCTAATTGGCACTCGTCAAATACTAATTATACTGGTACAACTACAGAAAAACCAACATTAACAGTATTGTCAGTTAAAAAAGCAAAAGATGAATATGGATCAAAAAATAATTTTGACTCAATGGACGATTCTGTTTATGAAGTAGCTGTTGAAGTAGCGACTGAAACAGATATATATGGTTCTAATTATATACAAGATTTAACTTTTAATAAGCCAACAACATTTAATATAGAATTAGAAGCAACAGAATATGGATTAAAATTAGTTAATGTAATTCCATCTTCTTATTTTTCATATCAAGGACTTCCCTATAGAGCTAATTTATATTGGAAATATAATATAGCAAGAACAATAAATCCATATATCAATGTAATAGTTTATCCGCAATCTCATCAATTACAAACAAATGGATCTGTTTTTAATATACCCATAATAGCAGAACCTATTACTGGCTATATGAATATATTTGATTCTGCTGATAATTTTACTGGATTTTATTCTGGCATTCCTAGTGGATCAGTAAAAAATAACACATATAAAAATTATTCTGGAACATTTTCTATTGAAGTTACCGGAATTTACGATGTAAATGGAACTCCAGTAGCTACATTGACTGGAACAAAAACTAAAACAGTAACTAATGGATTGGCTATATTTGATGATTTAGTTTTAACCGTTACTGGTCATACATTAATAAGTGGAAAGTTCCCCATGGCAAAATTAACTATAACCGCTAGCAATGTTAATATCGTGTCTAAAAAAACAGATATATTTATATATTGGATATAACATGGCAAAAATATTTTCACTTACTGATGATATTAAGCAAATAGCTGAATTCGCCATTGATGATCTTATAGATCAGCTTGGTAAAACATGTAAACTTGTTTATGCAGCTTCACCTTCGCCTTGCCCAAATTGTATTTTTGATCCTATTGGAAATAAATCTTCTAATACTTGGATTAGTGGTGGTCCAATACCATTTGAAAATGGATCTACTTGTCCACATTGTGATGGAACAGGACTTCACTTTACAACTGTAACAAAAGACATAAAAGTTTTAGTTGCTAATTCACCAAAAGACTTTTTTCAAAAAATGCCAGCTAATATTCAAATTCCGGCAGGAACTATACAGACAAAAGGTTATATGAAAGACTTGCCGGATGTTTTGCAAACAAGAAAGATGATTTTTCAATTAGATGTTCAAGGCTTAGTTAAATACACATATGAACTTTCTGGCGAACCTATTGATCAAGGCAATATAGTACAAGGTAAATATTGGGTTGCGAATTGGGTCCGTGTAGGGGCTTAATATGCAATACAACTGGTCTATATCAATAAACCCAAGCGATTTTGAAAAGAAACTATTAGCAGAATTAAGAAAAATAACATCTGCTTATATTAGTAATGTCATTAAAAAAATTAGACCAAAAATAAGAGGTATTATTGCATATCATCTTATAAACTCTCCAGAATATGAAGCTTTAACAGATTTGCGTGGTAAATTAAGATTAGATCTTGGTATTGAAAATCCAGAAACAATTATTTCTCAACTTATAGATTATATATCTAATCAAATTAATTTTTTAAAGAAAGATCCAACATCTACATCTTTAGGCGGAATGACGCTGTATTTATTAAGAAGAGAGGGTTTGCAGGGTTTAATAGATAGTCCTTTGGGTAGTTATACATCTAAGGGCGGGGAAATACCTTGGTTAAAATGGTTATTAACAGAAGGAACTTCCACTATAATACAAGATTATGAAGTTAGATATTATGATAAGGCTCAAAAAAATTCTAGAAGTAGATTTGCGTTGATGGTTCAGCCGACAAAACTTTCTTCTAGAGCTAAATATTCTAAATTTTATGATTCTGGAGGAAATTTCAAAGGAGTTAAAGGTTTTGCGATTGATTCAGAATACGCAGGAACAGAAGATGATAATTGGATAACTAGGTCTTTTATGAGAGCTATACCAAGCATAAACGAACTTATAGAAAAAGAAGGTTTAGAATGATAACAAAATTTAATGGCGTTCAACAGTATGGACAACCATTAGCTTCTGAAAACCTAGAAACATCACTCATGTTTTTTACACAATGGGCGATGCTTAATATAGGAGCTTTTTCTAATAACAGAATTAACAATAATCCAAGTGGCATAGGATCTCATTCGGCAGATCCTTCTAGATTAAGACTTGCTAGAGATCCAAGATATGCATCTGGCTGTGTTTGGGAAGGTGTTAGATCAGATTGGGTTTGGGAAACAGGAATTGAATATTCTACTCAACCAATAAATATTAGCGGTGTTTATGTAAATAATAATTTTATTTCAGTTAGTCAAACTGGAGTTTCTGGATATAAAGTTTCTTATCCAGAAGGAAAAATCATATTTAATACACCATTGCCTTCTGGAACAAAAGTGCAATGTGAATATTCAAATAGAAGTGTAAAAGTTTTACGAGGGCAACAGCCTTGGTTTAATCAGCTAATTTTTAATAGTTATAACCCAGCAGACCCTCATTTTTTGCAAAATGGCTCTGGAACTTGGGATGTTTTATCTCAAAATAGAGTTCAATTGCCAGCTATGATTATAGAATCTATTCCGAAAGTTAATTTTTATCCATTAGAATTAGGTAATTTAACAAGAAAGCATCAACAGGAAGTAATCATAACTATATTGGGAGAAACATCTTATGACAGAAATCAAATTCATGATATTATAACTTATCAATGGCAAAAACGAATCATGGGCGTTGATCGCACTAAATTGGTTAACGATAGAAAATATCCATTGAATTATGATGGAACTAGATCGGCTAGTGGTATTCAATACCCAGCTATGGTCAGCGGTGATTATGCTTGGAAACAAATTAGAATTGAAAATATTAAATCTAGAGAAATAGATCTGCCTAATCCTTTAGTAGGCTGTGAAATAAGGCTAACTTGTGAAAGTGATTTACCATAAATGCTTTTTTTTGGTGTAAATGCTTAATAGGTAATTACCTAAACTGTATATAGGAGAATAATCGTGGCAAATCGAAGAATGTTTTATGCCGTAGAAGCTCTTAGCATCGCTCCAGATGCTACAGATACTTACACATTTGTACATGGCGTTCAAAGTGTTGGTATGAACACTACTTTTAACCTTGAGAACATTTTTGAACTTGGTCAGCTTTCTCTTTACCAGATCGTTGAAAATGTTCCTGATATTGAAATTACCGTAGAAAGGGTTCTTGACGGAACTGCCCCTATTTATACTTTGGCCACTCAAGAAGGCGCTGATAGCAGTCTTGTTGGTCGTTCCAATGCAAAGTGCAAAGTAGCTATGCAGTTTTACAATGACACTCAGGGTTTGGCTAGTGGTAGCCCACTTTCTGAAGTTATTGTTTCTGGCGCTTTCGTAAGTCAGATTTCTTATAAGCTTGCTACTGAAGGTAATGCGACTGAAAGCGTTACTATGGTAGCAAACAATAAGAAGTGGAATCGTATTGAAACTGGTGACGCTGCTTACTTTACTGGGTATACCGCAACTACTGCTGATGGTACTGGTCTTCCAGCATCAGAAAAAGCTACTGACAATAATGCTAGCGGTGTTAATCGCAGACAGCATATCGTGTTTGCCTCTAGCTTGCTACCTTGCAATAGTGGCACTAAGCGTGGTGGCATTCCTGGCATTAGCACCAATGGTGTTAATGAAGTTGATAGCAATCTTGGTTGCTTTAGAGCTAGCGTACAGTCTGTTAGCGTAAGCGCTAACCTTGGTCGTGAGCAGATGCTTGAATTAGGTCGTAAAGCTCCTTACTTCCGTTATGTTAAGTTCCCTGTTGAAGTAACAGCGGAATTTGAAGTAATGAACAAGGTAGGCGACTTGGTTGAAGCTGATGAAGTTCAAGACAACATTAGTGATCAGTCCATCAAACTTGTTTTTGAAGAAGGCTTGTCAGTTGATCTTGGTACTAGCTGCAAACTTACTTCCGTAAACAATGCTGGTGGTGGCGCTGATGGTGGTAATGGCACGATTACTTATAGTTATCGTACCTATAATGATTTTACTGTAACTCATCCATCAGACCCTATGTAATTTAAGTAAACTATATTATAATAAAGCCAAGGGGGTTAATTCTCTCTTGGCTTTTTTTATTTAGGAGGACTTTTGGACGAATTATTTATAAATAGAATTATTGCAGGAGTAATGCGTTTTAAATATAAAGATAAAGTTTATTTAATTAAAAATCCAGATAGGTATCATAAATATATAGCTGAAGAAATTTATCAAGAGGCTTTAGTAGATGCTAGAGTTGAAGGTCTTTATACTGACCTTGAAATAAACGATATGTTAATAGAACAAGGCATATGGAATGATGAAAAAGAAGAAAAACTTAAAGCCTTAAACAAAGAAATAGAAGAATTAAAAATAAACTTGTTTCAAAATTTTTATAAAGAAAAAGAAAGTGCAGCAATTAGAAAAGTATTAGCAATCGCCAAAACAGATAAAAGTTTGTTAACGATTGAAAAATACTCATATACATATTTAAGCGTTAGCGGTTATGCTTCTACTGCAAAAATTAAGTATTTAATAGGCAGTTCTCTATTTCATGAAAACAATACACATGTATTTAATGAAATAACATTTTGGAAAAACAGAAGTGATTTGTTAGATGAGGCTGTTGTTTTTTATAATCAATCTAAATTGGATGATAATAAATTAAGACATTTAGCAAAAACAGACCTTTGGAGAAGTTATTGGTCAGCTAGAAAGTCCGAAAGTTCTATGTTTGGAATACCTTCTGTTGATTTAGATGACGAGAGAAGATCTTTGATTAGTTGGAGTCAATTATACGATAACATAGCAGAACATCCAGAATGTCCGCCGGACGACTTAATAAATGATGACGATGCCCTTGATGGTTGGATGATTAATCAGAAAAGAGAGCGTGAGCAAAAGAAAAATCAAAACTCGATAGATTCATCACTAACCGATAAAGTAAAAAATTCTTCAGAAATTTTCATAGTAGCTCATTCACAAAAAGAAAGAGATAGGATAGAATCTATGAATAGCCCAGAAGTTAAGGCTATTAAAAGATCTAGAGAAAAAATTATTCAAGAAAAAGGCGAGGTTTCAGACCTTGATTTTTCAGATGTAAGAAGAGATATACAGATGAAGAAAAACTCAATGTGAGAGGAAAACATGGGAGTTTACGAAAACTTTGAAAAAGCTTCAAAAATAAATAAAGAAGATGAATTAAAATTAAATGAGAAACATTTATTACTATCAAAAGAAAAATTAAAAAAAGTAGCTAATACAAAAATGAGGACAACTTTTATCGGCTCTCTTTCTGCAATAGAAAAATTTTTTAGTGAATTATGGGAATATGACTATCAAGACGGGGAAGAAGTTAGTAAAAGAAAAAGAGTGTGGAAGGAAAAGTGGGAACAATGCAGAGCAGAAATACTTAATAATGGGAACAATCAGCTTCGTGCTGTTGATGCAGAAATTGATCAATACTCTGTTTCTTGGGATGGTTACACTCGCAATTTTTCTAAAGGAGGACAGTCATGAGTGCGCCTGATAACAAGAGGACTTTTAAGGTAACGCTTGATACCAAGGAAGTAGAACTCGCAGTTCTTCGTCCGACTATTAAGCAGAAGCAAGAAGGCCAAAAGGTTTACAACAAGGCATTTCGTGATGCCGTTGAATCCGGCGGTATTCTTCGTGCAAAAGTTGAAAATGTAATGCGTGAGCAAAAGCTTTGGGATGACACAAAGCAAAAGCAATTGCGTGAACTTCAAGAAAAGATTGCAGAGTCTGAACGAAGGATTAAGTCTGGCGGTATTAAACTTAGTGAAGCCAGAGAAATCGCCCTTCAGATGAGGAAGTATAGGGCTGAGTTGCGAACATTGAACTCTGATCGTATTGGATTAGATAATAATACAGCAGAAGGACAGGCTGATAACGCCCAATTTAACTTCTTTGTTTCTGCTTGTACTGTATTTAATGATACTGGCAAGCAATACTTTAAGTCTTATGAAGACTTTTTATCTAAAGAAGTAGACCCAGCCATTGGACCAGCAGCTTCTAATCTTGCCATGATGCTTTATGGTATTGACCCAGATTATGAAAAGAGATTGCCGGAAAATGAGTTTTTAAAGAAGTATAAGTTCGTAGATAATGAACTAAACTTTATTGATAAACAGGGTCGTAGGGTAGATTCTGAGGGCCGTTTGGTCAATGAGGATGGCCGATATATTAATGAGGAAGGAAAACTCGTTGATGTTGACGGCAACTTAGTTGATGAAGACGGCAATTACATTGTAGATTTCACTCCATTTTTGGATGAATCTGGCAAGCCAATTAAGGAAGAAGAAGAATAAAAAATTGGTGTAATATTAATTAGGAAAGTCTAATGGGAGCAGTCTTTTTAAAATAAGGATTGCTCCCTTTCTTTTTATAGAGGAAAACAATGGCTTTTAATATTACCGCTATAATGAATGTTGCTCTCGCTTCTGGAGCAGCTACAAAAATATCAAACGATCTTAATAGACAACTATCTAATAAAAAAGTTACTGTAGATCTTAGTTTGGCCAATTCTGATTCTATTAGAAGAATTAAAGCCGATATTGAAGGAGCAATTACATCTGTAGAAAGTTTTGGTCGTCAAGCCGGTTTGGCAGCAAAAAGATTCGGGGCATTTAGTTTAGCTGCTGGATCAATGATTCAATTAACAAGTGCTATTAAACAAGCGACATCAGAGGCTATAGATTTTGACCGTCAGATGGTTAAACTTGTTCAGGTTTCTGGCGATAGTGGTTCTGCTATTCAAGGTGTTGTTAATGAAGTAACTAGACTTTCAACTTCTTTAGGTGTTTCTAGCAAAGATCTTATTCAAGCTGCCGTTACATTAAAGCAAGCCAACTTATCAATTGATGATACAAGAGTTGCTTTGGAAGCATTGGCAAAAGCTGCTTTAGCACCAAACTTTGAAAATTTTGCAAACACAACTGAAGGTGCTATTGCCATTCTTAATCAGTTTAAGATTGGGGCGAATAATCTTGAGTCAGCTTTAGGCGCTGTTAATGCAGTTGCTGGCGAGTTCGCTGTTGAAGCTGGGGATATTGTAGAAGCAATTCGTAAAACTGGTGGTGCTTTCAAAGCTGCTGGTGGAGACTTAAATGAACTTTTAGGTTTGTTTACATCTGTAAGACAAACAACTAGAGAAAGCGCAGAAACAATCAGTACCGGTTTGCGTACTATATTTACAAGAATACAGCGTGGAAATACTGTAAACGCCCTTAAAGAACTAGGTGTAAATCTTAGATATAGCAGAGAAGAAGCTCTAGCTCTTGGAAATGCTAATCTTGAACAACAGTTCGTTGGTCCTTACGAAGCTATTAGGAGGCTTTCTGCTGCATTATCATCTTTACCTACTACTGATCCTCAATTTGCAAAAATTGTAGAAGAGTTAGGTGGCTATCGTCAAATTTCTAAAGTTATTCCTCTTATTCAAGAATTTGCAATTAGTCAAAAAGCGGTTAATGTTGCTATAGCTGGTTCTACTTCGTTGTCTCAAAATGCTGGCCAAGCACAATTAGCCTATGCGATTAAGTTACAGAAATTAAAAGAAGAATTTAATGCTTTAATTAGATCTATAACTCAATCGACTGGTTTTCAAAAATTATTTGATACTTTTATATCTGGCGCTAGTGCAGCTATTCAATTGGCAGATGCTTTAAAGCCTTTGATTCCTCTTATTGGAGCTATAGCTACAGTTAAAGTTGCCACCGGAATTGGTCAGTTTGTTAAAGGTTTTAGTACCGGCATTACAGCAAGTCCAAACCCAAAGATATTTAATCAAAATAGATTTGCTGATGGTGGCATTGTAAGAATGAAAAGGGGCGGTGTTGTACCAGGAAGTGGATCTGGTGATATTGTTCCTGCATTATTAGAACCAGGCGAATTAGTAATACCGAAGAAATATGCAAAAGGAGGAACTATAGACTTAGAAGAATATCAAAAAAGTGGAATTCTAAGAAATGTAATACAGGTAGCGTTAGGACAAACAAAAAGTAGTCCTAAATTACAGCGAAAAGAAGACAGTCAATCTTTTATTCAAGGACAAGCAAATTATATATTCTCTGCAAAAGATAAAAATGGCAAACCTATAAAACAAGAAGTAGAAATTCAAGATAGTCATATACCAACATTTATTTATAATCCAGAAGTAAAATATAAAAATAAAGATGTTTTACTTTCAAAAAAAATACAATTAGAAGCAAAAAAAATAATAAAAGATAATGAAAATACGATAAAAATACAATCATTAAAAAATACATATGGAGAAGTAAGAGGTTATGAAATTGCTAAAGCCATATTAAATAAAAGTAATGCATATCAATTGGAAGGTTATTTATTTGAACATGAAGTAAAAAACACAGAAAAGTTAAAAGATGCTAGTTTAAGAGATGCTAATTTTCCAGTAGATTTTTTTGGATCTTATGACCAAATCAAACAACTGCCAGGGTTGGAAGACTTAGTAAAAATATCAAATAAAAGAAATTTATTTGTTGAAACAAAACGAAGTGTTGTAAAAGGAAAGGAAATTTTAGATAAGGAAGTTAACCTTTTTAAAGAGGGGATTAAAAGTATAATTGACAAAGACAAACAACTAGAAGAACCTTCTTTTAAAAGAATAAAAGAGAAAAAAAAAGCTTCTGGCGGATTTATAGTTCCTGGTACTGGCAATTCAGATAGTGTGCCAATGGATTTAGACGAAGGTTCTTTTGTAATACGCAAATCTTCTGTTGCTAAAATTGGCGCTGATAATTTAATGAATATGTCTAGAAAAGGATTTGCAAAAGGTGGTAGAGTTCCAGCTATTTTAACTCCAGGCGAGTTTGTATTTTCTCCAAGCGCTGCATCATCTATTGGTGGCGCTAATTTAGACAGAATGAATAAATTTGGTAAATTTGCTTTAGGCGGAAGAGTTGGACTAGCTAATGGTGGACAACCAGAAAGAGAAATGGTTATTCCACAACAAAGAGGTTTAATTTTTAGAAATAAAACATATAATTTAGAAACATTAATAAATTCTACAAAAAGTTTAGCAGATGCAGAAAAGGCTTTAGCCGATATTATTTATGCACAAATAAGCGCAACTAGAGTGGACTTAAGTCAATCGCAAGCTCTTTCTCAATCTAGAGCAATGGCTGCAAGTACATTAAAATTATTAGAAGATCAAGATAGGAAAATATTAACAGCTACATCTGCTTTGGCAACAGCTAGAGCATCAGCAACATCAGCTACAGATCCATCAGTTATTCAAGCGCAAACAAGATTGGATGAGCTTAAAAAAGAACGACAAAAAACTATCACTTCATTAACAGCTTCTGCTTTGCCAACCGGAGAACAGTCTTACACATTTAAACCGGCTACAAAGGTTACACCACTCGCAGGAAAAGAAACAGTAGCTGGTATTTTAGAAGAAAGAGCAATAAGCAGATTTGAAAAAGTAACCAAAGATCCAAAACAACAAGCTTTATTAGGAACCACTACTAAACAAAGATTTTTAGCAGAAGAGGAAAACAAACTAAGAAATCAGATTATTGTTGCTATATCTGAACAGTTAAGAATTTTAACAGGCATTAATGATAACGAAATTTTAATTGAAACAGCTACTCAAAAATATTCTCAGGCTATACAACAGAATGCAAATATAGTTGTTAAACAAGGAAGAGTTTTTGGTTTAGAGTCATTAGAAAAAGATATTAAAGCAGGAACTGTAAAAGTTAATGATAATCTCCGTGGCGTTGCAGATGATTTAAAAATATCCAAAGGCCCTTTAAATAGAGCTATAATTAGTGTTTCAAACAGTTTTTCTTCTTTAAAATCTGCAATAACAGATTTTACAAATGAAGTAAAAACAAATGGACTATTCTCTGGGTTAACGCAAACTAAAGTTGGTAGATCATTAACTGCTGTTGGTGCTATTGGATCAATTTACGGCGGTGAAGCTGCATCAGCGATGGCTGGAACAGCAGAACAAGTTGTTTCTGGACAAATATCAAAAACAAGATATCAAACTTTTAGTGCTTTAGGATCAGCAATTACAGATGCCACTACGGCAGCAGCTATTGCTGCACCAACAATGAATCCTTTAGTAATTGGAATTGCTGCTGTAGGTGCTGGAGTTATTGGACTTACTAAACAATTTTTTAATGCAAGTAAAGAAATAGAAAAGATAAGAATTGACAAGGCCGTTGATAAAATTAATCAAAGCGTTTCCGATTTAGTATCTAATAAAGAATATATACCTACTGCTGGTGTTGAAACAACAGAATTGAGTTCTTTTGTAAAAAATTATAGAAAAGAAAGACAGGCATTAGTTTCATTAAATGAATCTTTAGATCCAGAACAACTAAAAAATGAATTAAAAGGAAAATTCTCTGGTTCTTTGCAGGGAGCAACTCAAATAATTCAAGATAGATTGCGTAGCGTTTTGGGCAATCAAAAAATAAATGCTGCTGAACTTTTTCAAACATTTAGAATTAGTCCAATTAATGCAGATTTAATTAATTTACTAGGCGATGCATCTGGAAAAGCCGGAGAAGAATTAAATAAACTTATTCTTGCATTAGCAAGGTCTGTAGTAGATGAGCAAAGAGTCGAACAAGTAAGACAAAGTTCTATTAATGCAGCAAATAGATTTTCATCTTCTTTAGAGTTTTTGTCTAATTCAGTAGAATCTGCTATATCAAAATTTGAAGAATTATCAAATTCTACTATTTATGTAACCGATATTCTTAGTAGAAGTGCAGAATTTAGAACTCCAGATATTAAAAGCCGTGTCAAATTAGGTTCTGATCAAGCGACATTTTCTAATGCGATTAAACAAGTATTTTCTCCATTTGGAGAACAAGCTAAACCACAAATAGAACAAGCACAGGTCTTAAATCAATTTTTAACTGAGTTGCCATCAGTATTAGCAGTAATAAAATCCCAAGGTGGTTTAGAAGGTGCTAATTTTAATGATCAATTAGAAAAACTTTTAGCTGGTAGAGGCATTGATGTACAACAAGGTACTGGTCGTGATTTATTACAAGTTGTACAAGATTATTTAGAAAGAAATCAAGCTTCTTTGACCAGAAGAGGGGCAGCGTTTGATCCAACAAAAGCAGCTAAAGAAGCTCTTCAGTCTCAAATTCAAGAATTTCAATCTGTAGCTAATTCAACATCAGAAGCCATAACAAAAGTTGGTCAGGCATATATAAATGGTTTGGCTAAAATTTCTCAAGAACAAAATAGGTATTTGTCAGAACTACAAAAAGTTAGTGACGCTACTGCAAACTTAGCTAAACTACAAGCAGAACTACAAGCATCTAGAACTGGATTACCAGTAAGCAATTTCTTAAATAGACAAGATATTTTAAGACCATTGGTTGAAAGACAAACAAACTTAGGTGTTCCTGCACAAAATGCTTTAAATCCACAAGCTATTTATAACGACTTAGTTTCTGCTCAAAAAGAGGTTATTTCAACAGGAAAAGATCTTGAGTCATCCTTTGTTAATTTAGCTTCTGGAAATATAGCGCAAAAAGAAGCTGCTAGATTATTAGCTCAAAAACATCAAGAAGCTAAAGATAAAGCTGCTAATTTAGCAGATGCTCTTGCAAATTTAAGAGATGAAACAACTAGATCTACCGAAGCTCAATCAAGACTTACTGAAGCTGAACAGCAAAGAGAAGCAAAATTAAATGCTGCTAGAACATTGTTAACGGCAGATAGAAAACAATTAAGGGAAATTGAAAGAGGTCGTGGCATAGCCGAGCAAGTTAATGCTGGCGCAGATATTATGAGTTTTAGTTTAAAGGCAAGAAAACAGTTTGCTACTTTTACAGATACATTTAGAAATGTAAGACTTCCAGAGTTCGGTGGAATAACTGGAGAAGAAATACAAAATAGAGCTTTAGCAAAAGGATTTCCGCAATTAAATATAAAAACAGAACAGGATAAAGCAGATCAAGCGAGACAAGATCTTGTTGCTATTGCTGCCGATCAAGTAAAAGCAGCTGAACTATACGCAAAGTTTATTAAAGATAATGCACAGTCAACTGATAAATTAAAACAAATAGGCGATCAATTTTTATCATCATTGGAAAGAATTTTTACTCAAGAAATACAAAGAAAACAAAAAGTAGAAGAAATTCAAAAAGAAGATAATTTAATTAGATTAAGGCAAGCCCAAGGCGCTAGGTTAACTTTGGAATCTCAGAAAACAGTTGGTGGAAAAACTTTTGCTGATTTATTGAAAGGTTCTACAGCACAAGAAGAAAGAGACAGGATTGTTTCTGCTAAAGGTATTTTTGAAAAAGCTGGAACATTAGAAGAAGATTTAAGAATTCTTTCAAAAGATGTGACTGCCAGTAACTTATTAACTGATCTTAAAAAAGGAGATTTTAGAGGAGCAAATACAACTGGATTATCCCCAGAAGCTAAAGCTGCTTTTGAAAGAATAAAATCTATATCTTCTGGTGGTGGTATAGGTGCTGAAAATGTTAGAAATGAGTTGGTCAAATCTTTTTTAAGTGACAAGAATTTATTACAGCAAGAAGGAGGAGTAACAAAAAAAATAAATGAATTATCAAATGCTGCCAATATTTTAGCTGAATCTTCTGTTAAACAACCATTATCAACAGATGCATTAACATCAGAAATTAAAAGTTTAATAGTAGAATTAATGTCCTTAAGGAAAGCGTTGTATAATCCAGCTGAAGCAAGTGCTAAAAATGTTGGAACTGCTTTTGGGCTTAGAACTAGTGGTGGATTACGGTTTCGAGGATATAACAAGGGTGGTAAAGTTGAAGGAATTGGAGACACGGATAGTGAATTAGCTTTATTAACTCCAGGTGAATATGTAGTTCCTAAAAATGCTTACAAAAAAAATGGTGGCTTGATTAGATATTTATCTGAAGGCGGAAGTGTTGAAAGCGAACTTAAAACTTTACAAGAAATTTATCAAAATCAAGAAAAATATAGAAAAATAAATACACAAGAATATTTAACGGGTAATAAAGAAATAGCTCTTGAAAAATTTATAAGAGACAATTTTTCTAAAAAATATCAGTATAGCTCTGGAATTGGTTTAAAGCATATTTCATTTTCAAATGAAATAAAATCAGCAACAGCAGGAACTTTTGATCGTGAGGGTGGAGTTTTAAATATTAATTTAGGAGCTAGAGGAGGAATATCTAGCGCATGGGAATTTTTTCAAACTATAGATCATGAATCTGCACACGCTGCTGATTATAATCCATATACTAAAAAATATAGATCTGAAACAATTGATTTTAATAAAAATTCACAGCTGCGAAACTTAAGAAAAATAATGATTGAAGCAGCAGAAAAGCGTGTCAATCTTGTAAATTATGATCGTGTAGAAACAAGTAATTTTATTAATAGTCTTTTAGGTCATGATGATTATAGAAAAGCAGCTGGTTTAGGCAGTATATCAGCTAATACAGCTAGTAAATTAAATTTATCATTAGAACAAAAGAAAGCTTTATATAAAGCTTATCTTACATCTAATAGAGAATTATTTGCTAGGTTAATGGCCGGCGATGATACAGCAATTGCTGGTGGTTACGGACCAAAAGAGATTGCTAAAATATTTTCACAATTTCCAGAATTTAGAAATTTAATTAATGAAAAGCCGTTTTTATCAGCAAGTGATTTTCCAGAAATTAAATTCGATAAAGATATAGCAGAAAAAATAAAACCTTATATATCAAAGGATGAAAGGGCAGAAAGAAGACGAAGAATACAAGCATCTAATGAGGGATATAGAGAAAGCGATACAAGATCTGGAACAAAAAGAGATAGGGCGGAAAAATTTGAAAGAATTAGAAATCCAAAACCGAAAAAACAAGATTTTCTTTATGAATGGCTTAAACAAAAGGCTTTTACTAGAGAAAAAATTTACAGTTTATTTGGCAGAAAAAAAGATAACATACCGGAAACTAATAAAAATTGGGAATCTTTTAAAAAGTATATAGATAAAAAAGAATCTCCAAATTTACTTGGTAAGGTTGGAAAATTTGCTAGACCACTATTTGGCATGGGAGGTTCAGCGCTTATTGGAGGATTATTAGCAGGACACTATTTTGATGCTCCTTATGCTTCTGCTCTTGGATCTGCTGAAGGTCTTGGCTTATCGTACTTATTAAGAAATGCACAAGTATCAACAATTGGCAAAGGTTTATATAACTTTGGCTCTAGGTCAATACAAGGATTGATGGGTCTTGGTTCTGGATCACTTAAACTAATGGAAGGTTTAAATTTAAAAGGAAATATTGGAACTCCACTAACTAATTTTGCTAATACGGCACTTGAAAAAACATTTAGTTTTGGCGGAAAAGGAATTGAGACTTTAGATAAGTATCTATTTGGCAATCAACAACAACTTCAAGCAGAAAGTTTTAAAAATGTAAGAGATGCTGTCACAGGAAGATTTACTTCTCCATCAAAAGCATTTCAAACATATGAAAAAACACAGGAAGCTTTAAGACAAGGCCAAAAACCTCCAACCGCTCCAGTTTATAGACTTAGTAATGGGCAAATAATAAATCCAAATGAATTAAAACCTGGTAGAGCGCAAATTGTTGGCAATAAATTTATTCAGTCTCTTAAAAGTCCAACTGTAGCAATGGCAGGTTTATTTTCTGGAATTACAGCTGCTCAAGAGGCTGGTGCTGGAAGAAAAGGATTTTTTGAATCTGCAAAAGAATCTATATTACCAACAGCTGGAGCTATGGCTGGTTTTGCAGTAGCGCCAAGAGCAATTGCTTCAAGTGCTGCTCCAATTAATTTTATGTCTAAACTTTTTGGTGGTTCTGGACTTATTGGAAATAGAACTGCTCTTGCAGCATCGCAAAAATTTATTGGTGGTTTAGGAAGTTCTTTTGCTATAGGAAATGTAATTTCTGACATATTTACTGGAAAAAGAGGAAGAGAAATATCTGGTATTTTTGGCGGAAGCTCATATTCAGCTAATACTCAATTAAATACTTTGAATGATTTATCAGCAAAAGCTGCTGGAGGAGATAAAAAAGCAGCAGATCAATTAGAACTTCTTAAAAAATATGGATCTGCACAAACTCAACTAAAGGGTGAATTAACTGGACCAACAGGATTTAATTTAATTCCTGGGATTGGAATAGCAACAGAATTATTAGGCACTAATAAAACTAAAGGTTTTGGATATTATAATTTCTTTGATTATAGTCAAGCATTTACTAATCAACAATCGGCAAAAACAGGAGAGTTTGGTTCTGGAAAATTATTTAAAAGTATAGCAGAAGGAGCTATAGGTTCTAGTACAGCAACTACAACCGCAGGTATTTGGAAAGATAAAATTATTTCTGAAACTATTGGAACAGGATTAAATTTTGGAGAATTATCTCTTGGTGGTATTACAAAATTTGCATCAAAAAGAGTATTAGGATTAATATCTGCTGCTGGAGCTATATCAAGATTAATACTAACTATTTGGACTGCTAAAAGCGAAGCAGAACTTAATAAAAATATGAAAGATAAGCGAGAAGCTTTGCTTTCTTTGCAATCAAAATTACCTACTAGATTTGGTAATAATAAAATTTCTTATGATGACTTTGATAAAATTCCAGACAATAAATGGAGTACATTAGCAGATTTGGACTTCTTGTATGAAACTGGTGCTGCTGGCGCAGATCAATCAGAATTATCAACCTTAGATAATAACAAAGACTTTTCTTTTCCGGCTGCAAGAGAATATGAAAGATTAAGAAGATCTATGATTTATTCTGGAATAAGACCGGGAAAAACCTCATCTTATTTAAAAAGAGCGGATCAAGTATTTTCAGCGATTTCACAAAATGCATCAAATAAAAATGTTATGACGGATGCTATTTTAAGAGCTAGCGAAGCAATATATGGACCAAGAGGTGAAATTATAGGTGGAAAAGATGGAGCAGAAGCAACACTTGAACAAGGTCAAAAACTCGGAACAAAGCTTAACGAAGAAAGATTGAAACAAATTGAACAAGAAGCAAAATTTGTTGATGACTTAATGGATTCTTTTACCTTTAACTGGCGAGACAATCTTGCTTATTTAAGCCAAAACTTAAGAGTAGGAAATATAGCTAATATATTTAGTTCAATTACAGGCGTAGACCCATTAAAAGATATTGATTACATTGAAAATGCAAGATTTACTTTTGCAGATAAATTATTTCGACAACAACACGAAGGAACTTTTTCTTGGGGAAATTATAATAAAAGAGAATATTTTGCCAGAAGGGAAAGAACTGGCCTTGATGATCAAATCAATGCTTTAAAATCAAAAGCAGAAAAAGGCGATGATAAAGCAAAAACTAAATTAGATGAATTACTTGCAAAAGAAGGTTATGTTTCATATCAAGGTGCAACAACAGAACAAACAGACAAATTTATAAAATCTTTCTTCGCTTTAAATGAATATCAAAAATTCTTTAAAATTCGACAAGACGATCAAGGAAACTATATAAAAAATGACATTGGTTATATTTTAGATAGAATCCTTCCTTTTCAACCAAAAGAAAGGGTTGCACCAGTTCATAAACTATCAGATACACCTATAAATGAGCAAATTAATAAAGCTTTAGAAGAAATTGATTCTAAACAAAAATTAAATTATAAAAATTCCGGTGGCATGATCCCAACCATGCTCACACCAGGTGAAGCAGTTATACCACCAGAAATAGCAAAATCAAATCGTGGCTTATTAGAATCTATTAATAGTGGCGTTAATTATAAACAAGATGGCGGAAGTTTGAGTCTTGTAAAGTCGAGCGGAAAATCTCACCCATTAAGAAAAGGGCCTGATACAGAATTTCATTTATTAGAACCAGAATCGTTTGTAGTTAATAAAACAGCAACAGAAAGAAATATGGGTTTGTTACAAAGCTTAAGTTCTGGTGGTTCTGTTCGATATCTTGCTGAAGGAGGAGTTGTAAATGACAATGATAGACAAAATAGGGCTTGGGATGCATATAGAACGACTAAGGATAGATATAAAAAATCTCCAGAAAATGGAATGACTAGGAATATGTGGTCGGATTCACCACAGGTCATAACAGAAAACGAGCTTAAAGACAGAAACCAAATTTTGCTTACTGCAATTAATCCCGAAATAAAACTATCCCCAGAAGCCCAAGAAGCAAAAGATTTCATAGACAATTTTGAAAAGACTAATATACTCGATGTTTTGGGAGGCGCTATTGCAGCTGGCCAAAACGCTGTTAATCAAGTAATGGCTAAAGGTCAAAGCTTATCAAAAAATTTCGCAAAATTTCAACAAGCACAAGCAATAAAACCTCCAGAATACAAAAACCCAAAATTACTATTTGACAATGAATTAAATAAAAAGTATCAAGAATCTTTAAATTATGATCAACAAATTAAAAATTCATTTCCAGATTTTGATTCTTCTGCATTAATAAAGTCTTTTCCAAGATATAAAGATAATGTTTACTATAAAAATGAAATGGATGACAGAGATAAAATAATAGAAAAAAGTGGCGAAATATGGGGAAAAGTTTTTATAGCTGAACAAGTAGGTAGAGCAAAACAAGAAGCTATAGATAAAGAAAGAAGAGATAAATTTAAATCTAATAGATATAGTTCTATAGTAACAGATTTAATTAACAGACCAAGAAAAAGTGATAAAAACAAAAATGAAAAAACAAAAGAATTTGAAAAATATATTGATGCAAATACGGCAAAAATTATAGCAGATGAAAAGAATCGCCCAGATAAATTCAAGGATAGAAAAGACATTGATAAGAGTTATTTTTCTGGAATAACTAAATTAAATGCAACGCCAATACCAGAAAATATTAGAAATGCCGTAGTAAATATAGCAAAAACTAGAAATATAAAGGGTTTTAGCGGTGGCAATGGAGAGTTTAAAAATGTTACTGATTTTGGAGAAATACATAAACTACTTGGTAATTCAACTGTTTTCTTAAGGTCTAAAGATCTTGACACCATTGAAGATGCTTTGGCTAGAGAAACTAAAAACAGATCAGCAATAACCGCATCGGGAGAAGATGGGGATATTATATCTGGAACTGTAAGAGTGCCTAGGTTTCAAGCTCCATTATTACGAAACCGTGGTGAGTTTACATCTACATTAACCGCTGAACAGTTATTAGAACTTTATCCAAATTTAGTACCTAATCTTGGAGCGCAGATATTTGATCAAGGATTAAAAGGTAATCGACAAGTTAATATCAAACCAAGAGGTTTTAACTTTGGCGGATATGTAAACGGTGCTGGGTCTGGAGATATTATACCGGCCTATCTTTCTGCCGGAGAATTTGTAATGAATAGGGGCGCAGTTCAAGAATATGGATATGATATGTTGAACGCAATGAATGCAAAAAGGATGTATCAAGGTGGCCCTTCAGATGGATCTCCTAGCCTATTTGATAATGTAGCTAAATCAAGTGTAAATTTAGATAGTATTGATACTGGAAGTTTTGCTGATTCTGTTAAACTATTTAATAGCGGAAGCGACAAGTTTAAGCAAAGCATTGATAAAATGGGCGAAACTATCACAAGATTACAGAGTGCTGTTAATGATTTAGCCAAAATAAATATACCAGAAGAAATAACTGGAAATATTACCGTAGAAAACAATGCAAATGTTAAAATTGATTCGCCAAACTTTGCTGGTGAAGTTAATAGTATAGTTGGCAAGGCAGTTACTAATATTGCCAAGGCTTTGGAAAATACTACTGGCGGGGCTATTACTCAATCGGATTTGTTCCGTGATTTAGGAACGGAGCTTGGCTAATGAGCATTGTTGCTAGATATGCCTTTGAGGATAATTTATCACCAAGTATAGGTGGAAACTTATTAACTTATAGTGGTGGTTCTACGCCACCGACAGAATCTTTTGAAGACGGTTTAACTAATCTAAGTCGTTGTTATAGATCGTATTATGACGCTACATCATTAGGATTTTATTTTGTACCTTCTAATTTAGGCATAATAAGTCAAAGTTCTTATTCACTATCATTTTGGGCAAAATTTGTAGTTACGGAAACAGGAGAACCAGGAACAATAGCAAGGATGTTTGCTTCAAATGATAGTGCTGGTTTAGATTACTCATTGCAAATAGTAATTAATAGTGAAGATAATTCATTATCATTTTTTGTACAAAGTTATGAAGCGGTTTCAAATAATGGAAATTGGAATGTTACTAAAATAACACAAGAAATTAGAAGTAATCAAAACACTTTTTACTTAACTGGAGGATCTTGGCATTTAATTACCATTACTCAGGAACTTTTAACAGACGCTCAAAATATCGAATATGCAAAAATGTGTTTTTATATAGATGGAGTCAAAACCAACGATGACTTCATTCCATATAAGTATACATATACAGTAACAACTTATTATGGATCTTATAATGTTAGTGAATATACAAGAATAATTGATGATGTATATTTTCAAAAAACAAACAACTCTGTAACTATAGTTGATAGATTTTATTTTGGCGGAGCAAATGATTTAACTCCTATTGATCTTAATATAGATGAATTGAGAATTTATAATAATGTAATACCTACAGATGAAATATATAAAATATATAATTTTGGATTTGGAAGAATATATACTTATCCAACATTTATAAGTTTATCAAATGTTCCAGAAACAGCTTATATATATAAAGACTTTAATCAAATTAATTATTTAGAACCGCCATTAGAAGTTACTTTGTTAGATAAAGAAGGGATTCAATCATTTGATTACGAAGGACAATCTATAAATTTTAATTATTATTTTCCAAATATAGCAGTAGAAAAAGTTGATCCAAGATCGACAAAAACTGTTACATTAAGTTATTCTGGAAATAGAACTAATTATAATTTTATACAGGGTAATGCTAAGTTAGATTGTTATTTTACAGCAAATTTAGTTGGCGGAGAAACTTTAGATGTTAGATTAAAATATTTTATTCCATCTATTAGTTCAAATATAGATTCTGTAAGTAATATCAATTCTTTTTTTAGACCAAATTATGTTGGATCATACGATATAAATGGTGAGTATCAAACAAATGATATTGTTTCATATCAATATGAAAGAATGTCAAATTATTATATTTATTATCTTACAACAGCTTTTTTATGGTCAACACCAATTTTTGTTGCTCAAGCAAAAAGAAATATATATCAAAAAGAACCGACAAACTTTGTCGTCACAATAAATTTAGATAATACTACCGTTAATGTTGCCAACAATACAATTTATATTGATGATGAAAGATTCGCTGTTGGTTCTGGAATAAATTCATATCTTGGCGCATTCAATTCAACATTTGTAAAAATAGAAGGTGCTAGTTTACCAACCGGTTTAATTGGTGATACTGTTTGGAATTCAACAACAGCATATCAAAAATTCGATATCGTTAATGTAGACGGAATTTATTTTACATGCATGATTGATAATTTAAATGAAAATCCCATAGATGCAACAACTATGTATATATATGGGAATGAACATCCTTATTGGAAACAGGGAATATATAAATTTATAGTTGGTAGTTATGGTGGACCTAGATATATAAAACTAGGAAAATATAATGGATCAGAACAAAATTTAATTGATACAGGTGCTGGTACTGCAACATTTACATTTTATAGTTTAAGTTCTAATGTAGATGACAATGTTAATTGGCAATCAATAACAAGTGATGCTTCTATAAATGTAGCTGAAACATATTTAACGCCAACTTTTTATTCTGAAACGATAACACTAGAAGTTGATACTAGAACACTAGCAAATACAACATTATTTATACATGGAAAAGATTTTTATGAAACACCATTAATTAATTCAAATCCATCTTCTGGATTAATGTTAGTGGCTCAATTACCTCCAGACATTATTAATTCAACGACATTGTTTGTATATGGGGCATTAAGTGAAGCAGCCCCATTATTTATACAAGGTCATTCAACTCAAATTAATCCTTCGTCAACTCCTACAACAACTTTATTTGTTAGAGCTTATGATTCAATTCAAAATAATAGAGATTTATATATATCTGGCGAACCAACAAATATATCAATACCATTGTTCTTAAAAGTTCAAGAACCAATTCAAGTAACAAATAACATTCCATTAAATATATTTTCTGCTGGAGTTGGAATACAACAAATAATTAATAGTACAAATTTATACATAAACGGAAGCGTATTTAATGCAACTATGAACTTGTTTATAGAGGCTGTTAATAAAGGAAATTATTCAGCTAATATGAATATGTTTTTAAAGTCTGATCCTTTATCTACAAATAATTCAATGACTTTATTTTTAAGCAATTTAAATAAGATTGAATCAAATTCAATGACTCTTTCCTTAGAATCAGATCAAAGCGGAAATGCTTTTCCAATTAATCAGTCAATGAACTTATACATAGAAAAAATACCAGGAACTGCTAATACAACAACAATGTATATTCATGGTCAAGATATTAACTATAATAGCACAACATTATTTATTTCTAATAATTTAGAACTAAATAATAATATGACTTTGGCTATACCATTTACGGAAGATTTAATTTCAAGTAATAGAAATTTATATATAAGAGGAAGATAACATGCCAGTAATTTATAAAGATAAAGCTATAGTTCCAGCACCTTTGGTGAATATAGTCACTAATAAAGATTATGCAGAAGACGGTTCATTATTAAGAACTACATTCGCTATTACATTAACAGGAAAAATATTTTCCTATATGGGCGGATTAATGAATAGCGGAACGGAAGGTAGAGATAGAGATATTGGAATAGAACCCGATGAACGACAAAATAAAATACAAGAAAAACAAGCAGCTTTATTAGACTTCTTTAAACAAGATACTGGTAAGTCAACAACTGACCCAGGTTGGATGGAAGTAGAAGGTTGGGATGGTGGCCCATCTGTTATAAAATTTAAACCAAGATTTAAATCAATAGATTTTAAGGAAGGCGCTTGGTCAGATTATGTAGATTATACAGTTCAATTAGAAGCTGATATTTTATCAATAGGATCTATAATTGTAGGAGAACAGCCAGATCAAACATCTTTAGAAAAACAAATACAAGAAAGTTGGCAAGTTGATCAAGCTGACGATACTGGTAGAACTTTTAAGTTGAGCCACTCTCTCAGTCTTTCTGCTAAAAGATTTTTTGATATAGAAGAGAACCAATGGAAAGAAGGCTATGACCAAGCCAAGAAAGCTATTGAGACTAAATTAAAGGGTAATGGAGAAACTATAAATAATTTAGGTCCAGATGAAAATGAAGACTTAGATACATATTTTAAGGGAAATATTTTTGGAAGCTCTGTTAAATTATATGATTATAATGTAAGTTTTGTTTCTGATGAGGGTGCTGGAAAAGTAAGCGCCACAGAAACATGGCTATTATATGATTTAAATAATACGGCAGATCCTGCTGGAACAGCACCA
>Ga0255174_1000148_pt1 | contig 39870 bp, 38 predicted proteins | sample Atl_Atl_RepB_8d_FD_189953 | JGI IMG/M metagenome (GOLD analysis project Ga0255174, IMG submission 189953) | Freshwater microbial communities from Altamaha River, Georgia, United States - Atl_Atl_RepB_8d | ecosystem: Environmental > Aquatic > Freshwater > River | place: USA: Georgia | collected...
TTAAAAAAAAATAAAAAAAAAAAAAAATGAAAATAATCAAAATAAATTTATTTGCAGTTTTAGCTTTTGTTGTAACTTTTATGTTTACAACATTTAGTGCTAATGCAAATCAAACTAGAGAAAACGTTATTAAACGAGGATCTCTTAATTGTGGAGTTTCTCAAGGCGTTCCAGGATTTTCTAATGCTGACGCATCAGGAAAATGGACAGGGATAGATGTTGATTTCTGTCGTGCTGTTGCTGCAGCGATACTTGGCGATGCTAATAAAGTTAAATTCACTCCATTAAGTGCAAAAGATAGATTTGAAGTTCTAAAAGCTGGAGACATTGATGTTCTAGCAAGAAATACAACATGGACTTTATCTAGAGATGGAGGACTTGCTTTAGATTTTATTGGAACTAATTTCTATGATGGACAAGGTTTCATGGTTAGAAAAGCTGCTAACATCAATTCCGCAAAAAAACTTAACAACGTTAAAGTATGTGTAGAAACAGGAACTACTACGGAACTAAACTTAAGAGATTATTTTAAAGCAAATAAACTTAAGTATGAACCAGTAGCCTTTACTAAGTCTGATGAAGCAGTTGCTGCTTACGACTCTGGACGTTGCGATGTTTATACTACTGATAAATCAGGATTAGCTGCCAATAGAACAAAAACTAAAAATCCAGCGGATCATATAATTTTGCCAGAAACAATTTCTAAAGAACCATTAGGACCTGTTGTAAGAGGTAATGATGAAAACTGGGCAAATATTACAAGATGGACTCTTAACGTTATGATTGAAGCCGAAGAGTTAGGTATTACAAAAGCTAATGTTGATACTCTAAAATCTACTGACAATCCTGCAATCAAAAGATTGTTAGGTCTTGAAGGTGAAACTGGTAAAAATCTTAGCTTAAGTAATGAGTGGAGCTATAACATAATTAAACAAGTCGGTAATTATGGGGAAAGCTACGAGGCTAACGTTGGTACAAAAACTCCAGTTGGTCTAGGAAGAGGCCTAAATCAATTGTGGACCAAAGGTGGTATTTTATACTCTCCACCAGTAAGATAGTTATTTAAAAGTTTATAAAAAGGGCCGATCAAATATCGGCCCTTTTTTTTTAAGTTAATTATATGTTTTTAAATTCTGAATTTAAAACTTATCTTAAAAAAAATTTACAGTTGTCCAATTTAGTTCCACAACTTTTGTTAATTTTTTTTTTCTTTTTAGTCATTTATTTTTTTGCAAATAATGCTCAATTAAATATGAAAGCCAGAAATATGAATTCTGGATTTGATTTTTTAGGAACTAATTCTGGTTTTGATATTCAATTTAGTCTTATTGATTATGACGGGTCTTCAAGCTATGGAAGGGCATATTTAGTTGGTTTATTAAATACATTGCTTGTAGCCTTTTTTGGTATATTTTTTGCAACTATAATTGGTTTTATTATTGGAGTTTCTAGACTTTCGTCAAATTGGATAATTAATAAATTATCATTAATATATGTAGAATTATTTAGAAATTTACCACTAATTTTACAGATTTTTTTTTGGTATTTTACTGTTTTAAGATCATTACCAAGCACAGAAAAGAGTTTAATAATTTTTAATTTTTTAATTATAAATTTACAGGGATTTTATATTCCTAAATTTATCTTTACTAATTCACATTACATAATTTATGGAATTGCTTTTACTTTACTTACAATTTTTTTAATAAAATATTACGCTAAAAAAATGTTTTATGAGCATGCAAAAGTTATTCCTGTTTTTAAAATATCTTTATTACTAATTATTTTATTTCCTTTAATATTTTCTTTAATTGGTGGTGTGTCTATTAATGTGGAATATCCAAAATTAGTTAAAAACTTTGGTATTTTTAATTATCTGGGAGGGGTTAAGCTAATTCCAGAGTTTTTAGCGTTAGTATTTTCGCTTTCCTTATATACTTCTGCATTTATCGCAGAAAATGTAAGAGCTGGGATTTTGGCGGTTAACAAAGGTCAGAAAGAAGCCGCTAAATCTTTAGGTTTTAACAACTCTCAATCACTTAATTTAATAGTTATACCTCAGGCATTAAGAGTTATTATTCCACCAACAACTAATCAGTATTTAAATTTAACAAAAAATTCCTCATTGGCTGCTGCAATAGGATATCCGGATTTAACAGGAGCATTTGCAGGAACAGCTTTATCCCAAACAGGTAAAGCAATTGAAATTATATTTATTGTTATGATGACGTATTTGACTATCAGTTTGTTAATTTCACTTATTTTAAATTGGTACAATAAAAAAATCGCATTAGTTGAAAGATAAAAATGAATAAGGAAAATATAAAGAGTTGGCTAAAAATAAATTTATTTTCAAATTGGTATAATTCAATAATTTCATTATTTGTGCTGATTGTTATTTTATTAATAATTCCCTCTTTTTTAGATTGGGCAATTTTCAAAGCCACCTTTATTGGAAAAACAAAAGCGGACTGTAAAACAGGTGGAGCTTGTTGGGTTTTTATTAGTGTTTGGTTTGAAAAATTTATTTATGGATTTTATCCAGATAAAGAGCTTTGGAGAGTTAATTTGGCTTTTATAATTTTAATTTTATCAGTTTTAAGTGCTTTTTTTGTAAAACCAAAAATAAAACCATATATATTATTTTTTTTAGTTTTTATTTTTCCAATAATAGGATTTATTTTAATTCACGGTGGATTTGGTTTAGAGAATGTTGAAACCAGGGTTTGGGGAGGACTTTCATTGACATTCATGTTGACATTTTTTGGAATTATATTTGCATTTCCTTTGGGAGTTTTGTTAGCATTAGGAAAGAGATCTGAGTTACCAGTTATTAAATATTTTTGTATAGCTTTTGTAGAATTTTGGAGAGGAATACCTTTAATTACTGTTCTTTTTGCAGCCGCAATTATGTTTCCCCTGCTACTACCAGCTAATTTTAATGTTGATAAATTATTAAGAGTTGCAATTGGTTTAGGTATATTTGAATCTGCTTATGTGGCTGAAGTCATTAGAGGAGGTCTTCAATCATTGCCCAAGGGTCAGTATGAAGCTGCAAAATCACTTGGAATGAGTTATTGGAAAATGAATTTTTTAATTATATTACCTCAGGCTATTAAGACTGTTATACCAGGTCTTACTAATACTTTTATAGCATTATTTAAAGATACTCCTCTGATTATACTAGTTGGATTACTTGAGCTTTTAGGAATGGTAAATTTAGCAAAATCAAATTCATATTGGCTTGGAATGGCTGTTGAAGGGTATATTTTTGTTGGATTAATTTTTTGGTTTTTTTCATATTTATTAAGTAGATATACGCAAAGCTTAGAGAAAAAATTTAGCACAGAAAGACATTAATGAGTGAAAAGATTATAGAATTTAAAAATGTAAATAAATGGTACGGTAAATTTCATGTACTTAAAGATATTAATTTATTTGTAAATAAAGGTGAAAAAATAATTATCTGCGGTCCATCAGGTTCTGGAAAGTCAACTTTGATTAGATGTATAAACGGTCTTGAACAACATCAAAATGGAAGCGTAGTTGTAGAAGGGATTGAATTAGATAGTACCTTAAAAAATATTGATAAAATAAGAGGTGATGTTGGAATGGTCTTTCAACAATTTAATTTGTTTCCTCATTTAACTATTTTAGATAATTGCGCCTTAGCACCGGCGTGGGTAAAAAAAATTCCGAAAAAAAAAAGTGAAGAAATAGCAATGGAATATTTAAAAAAAGTAAGAATTTCAGAACAAGCATATAAATATCCGGGACAATTGTCAGGGGGGCAACAACAAAGGGCAGCAATAGCTAGAGCTTTATGTATGCAACCAAAAATTATGTTGTTTGATGAACCTACATCAGCTTTAGATGCTGAAATGATAAAAGAAGTTTTAGAAATTATGACTGAACTAGCAAAAGCTGGAATGACAATGGTTGTCGTTTCTCATGAAATGGGATTTGCCAAAACTGTTGCTGACAGAGTTGTTTTTATGGACGAAGGAAAAATTATTGAAACTAAAAAAACAAAAGAGTTTTTTGAAAATCCTGAAAATGAAAGAACTAAACTTTTTTTAAGTCAAATTCTTCATTAATTTTAATGTTTCGTGTTTCTTTTATATCTGTATTCTTTATTTTTATATGTCAAAACTTAAATGCACATATAGATCATAATAAAAATTTAAAAAAAATTGAATTTGATATTTATAGAAATAATGAAAAAGTTGGTTATCATAAAGTTATTTTTTCTAGTAAGAGTGGAGTTAAAGAAATTTCAACGGAAGTATTTTTTGACATTAAATTACTAGGAGTTTCAATTTATAAATATCATTCATTAGGAAAGGAAATTTATAAAGATAATAAATTAATTGAATTCAAATCAACTACAAAAGACGGAAATGATAAAGATTATTGTAATATTAATCGTTCTGATAATGGAGTGTATAATTTTGATGGTACAACAGAAGGTAAATTTTTTAAATATTCCTCTAATAAAGATTTTTCTCTAGGAACTTGGTGGAATCATGATGTTTTAATTAATAATAATTTCGTGTTGGGACAAAGCTGTAGATCTACTGAAACTAAAGTAACTTTTTTAAATAAAGAGGAAAGAGTTATTAATAATAAAAAACAAATTGTTCAGTTATTTAATGTAAAGGGAGAGGGTATAGATGTAAAAGTAGGTTTTACGGACAATACATTTCAATGGGTTTCAATGGATTTTTCTCTTAAAGGGGAATGGAATTACCAGTTAAAGACTTTAAATTAGAAATATTATTAGATTTTTCTTAAATAAAATTGACTAACATCCGTATGTCCTGTGTCAAATCCAGTTTCACAATAACTTAAATAATAATTCCATAAATTTTTAAATTTTTCATCAAAACCAATTTTTGAGATATCATTCCAGGATTTATTAAATCTTTCTTTCCAAATTGTTAAAGTTTTTGCATAGTCTTTTCCAAAAGATTTTTCTTCATATAGTTCAAAATTATTTTCTTTAAATAATTTATATAAAATTTTCTTTGAAGGAAGAACACCTCCAGGAAAAATATATTTTTGTATAAAATCTACTTGGTTAATATAATTTAAATATTCATCATCATGAATAGTGATTATTTGAAAACAAGCTTTTCCATTTTTTTTGAGAACTTGATTTAAAGTTTTAAAATATATATCCCAATATTTTTTTCCAACAGCTTCAAACATTTCAATAGAGACAATCTTGTCATAAAAGTTAATTGAATCTAATTTTCTATAATCTTTAAATATAATTTTTGAATTACTATTTAGATTATTTTTGTTTATTAAATCTTCGACGTAGGAAAATTGTTGCTTGCTAATTGTTAAACCATCAATTTTAGATTTAGTAATTTCATAATTTCTTTTTATAAAACCACCCCAGCCTGAACCCACCTCAAGAACACTGTCAGAAGTTTGAATATCTAAATTTTTAATTATGGAATCATACTTATTAATTTGTGACGTTAACAAATCATCTTTTTCATTTAAAAAAATACCCGAAGAATAAGTCATGGTAGAGTCAAGCCATAATGAATAAAATTTATTACCAAGATCGTAATGATAATGAATATTCTTTTTTGCTTGCTTTATTGAATTTGATTTAAAAATAAATTTAATTTTTTCTACAAATGTTGAAAAAAAATTATCAGCCCAATTTTTTTTTTTAATTTGTTGATTTTTTAATAATATTTTTAGTAAATTCGATAGATTAGAAGTTTCCCATTTATTATTAATGTATGACTCTGCAAATCCTAATTCTCCTTTAAAAAGCAAGTCTTTAAAAAAAGAGTTATCTTTAATAAAAATATTAGAACTTAAATTTCCCTCTTTTGATTTAAAATTTCTTTCATATGAATTTTTTAAATTTACTTTTATTTCTCCCCATCTAAGATTTTGAAGTTTAAAATTTAAATATTTTATAAATAAATTATCCATAAAATGATACTGTATCATTATTTTTTTGGGGTTTAGAAAAAAAAGTTTTTTGTTTTATAAAAATTTTTATAGCTTGATAATGTATTAGAATTATAACTTTTTGGGCAAAGAATAGATTTTTTATAAAGTAATAAATTAAAGTCATATTATTAAGTGCTACAGTCTTAGAGGAAATTCCTGTTTTAAGAATTATTTGATTCTTTTTGTAAACATCTATATTTAATAAAAATATATTTTTTTTATTAAATAAATAAAATTTATATTTTAAGTTCATTTGTAAAAAAGGGGATACATAAAATTTTTTTTGCAATTTTGAATATATTTTTTCTGAATTTTTTTTTATTTTAATAAAATAACAATGCTGTTCATGATGAGTATTTTTTACTTCATAACAAACGTACTTAATTTTATTTTTTTTATCTTTGCATAAATAAATAGAAATTGGATTAAATACATAACCAAAAAATGAAGGGGTACAATAAAGATAGATAGTATATTTTGTTTTATCATTAAATTTTTTTGTAATATTTTTTAATATGAAATATTTTGGATTATTATCGTTTCTTTCACCGTGATCTTTAAAAAAAAAACTAAATAAATTGAAAGAATTAACAGAAAATAAAAATAACTTATTGATAATATCTAATTCGTCTAAGTTAATAAGTGCAGATACTGTTTTATATTTAAATTGATGATTATAAGGATATATTCTTTTGTGAAATACGCTTCCTGGTTGAAGTGAGCTTTTCATTATAATAAATAATTTGAAACATTTTTAGCGGATACAACACCATCTTCATGAAAACCATATCCACACCATGCACCACAATAATAAATATTATTGAGGCCCTGAATTTCTTCTAATTTTTTGAGAGTATATTCCTTATTATGTTTAAAAACAGGATGGCTATATTTAATTTTTTTTATAATTTTATTTTTATTTATTAAATTATTTGAATTTATAGAAACAAAATAATTTCTTTTACATGTTAAATTTTGTAAATAGTTCATCCAGTAGGTTAATCTTGAAACATTGTCATTAAAACTAATGAAATTCCAACTTGACCAATTGTATTTATTTTTTGGCATTAATGACGTGTCGGTATGCAAGCATGCGTCATTAGTTTTATAATCTACTAAAGATAATATCTTTTTTTGTTTTTTAAAATTATTTGGAAGTATTTTTTTAATTTCGTCAGTATGATTGGCAAAGATTAAATAATCATAATTCATCAATTTATTTTTATTTTTTATTATAATTTTGTCTTTATTAATTATTATTGATTTAACAGTGTTATTTAAAAAAAACTTAATATCTGATAAATCGATTATCTTTTTAATATATTTGTAACTCCCTAGTTTAATTACTTTCCATTGTGGTCTAAATAATAAATTAACCAAACCATGATTTATAAAAAATTTTATAAGAAAATATGTTTTGTAATTTTTTATTTTATCAATAGGATTTGACCATATTGAAGAGCACATTGGGTAAAAATAGTATTTTTTAAATTCTTTACTAAAATTAAATTTTTTAAGAAAGTCATCAATTTTTAGTTTTATAAAGGATTGTTTATTAATTTTAGCCAAAAAATTAAATTTTATTATCCCTATTATAATTTTTAAAAATTTGATTGAAAAAAAATTTTTATTTTTAAAAATAATAGTATTTAAATTTTTTCCAGACCATTCAAAATTTTCATTTGGATAATTTACAGAAAAACTCATATTTGTATTTTCTGAAATAATATTTATTTTATTAAGCAAATTAATAAAATTTGGATACGTCTTATTATTAAAAACTATAAATCCACTATCTATAAAATATTTTTTTTTTTCATCTATTACCTCATGGGTATGAGTATGGCCCCCAAGATATGAATTCTTTTCATAAATATGAACTTCATATTTTTTACAAAGTTCAAAACCTGCTGTTATTCCCGAAACTCCACTGCCTATAATTGCAATTCTTTTTTTCATCTCCTTAATTCTTTAAAAGCTTTTAGAGCAGAGTTTCTTGCTTCCTCATGATTAACTATTGGAAAGGGATAATTTTTTCCTATTATAACATTTATTTTATTTTGTAATTCTTTAGGCATTTCCCAAGGCTTATGTAAAAAATTATCTGGTATATTTTTTAATTCAGGGCACCATTTTTTAATGTAATATCCCTTTGCATCAAATTTTTCTCCCTGCAAGATAGGATTAAAGATTCTAAAATAAGGAGCTGCATCAGCTCCCGTTCCAGCAACCCACTGCCACCCAGCAACATTATTAGCTAAATTAAAATCTAGCAGTGTATCTCTAAAATATTTTTCACCTTCGAGCCAATGAATTCTTAAATGTTTAACTAGAAAAGAGGCCACAATCATTCTAACTCTATTATGCATCCATCCAGTTTCATAAAGTTCTCTCATACCTGCATCAACTATCGGATATCCCGTTAATCCTTTTTTCCATTTTATTAATAATTTTTCATTTTTATTCCATTTAAAATTATCAAAATCTTTTCTTAGATTATTTGATTGCATGGTAGAGAAATTATGAAGTAAAGAATGCGAAAATTCTCTCCAGCCAATTTCATTAATATATTTTCGATATCCAATTTTTTTATTTTTAATTTCTAAACATTTTTGCATTATTTGATGAACTGAAATTTGTCCAAATTTCAAATAAGGAGATAATTTGGAAGTACCTTCAATTGACGGAATGTCTCTATTTATTGCGTATTTTTCAATACTATTTTTTATGAAATCATTTAATATTTTTTTTGCATTTTCTTCACTTGGTTCCCAATATTTTTCAAATTTTTTATACCAATTTTTTTTGGGATATATTGACTGAATATTTACGTCTTTTTTGGAATTTTTATTATAATTTTTATATATATTTTCATTATAATTATGATTATTCTTTAAATAGATTTGTTCAGCTTTTTTCCAATAATGAGTAAATACTTTAAATGGAGTTCCATCGTCTTTTTTAATTTTCTCAACAGGATTAAGTAAATTAGCTTTAAATTCTTTAAAAATAATATTACTCTCATTTAAGATTTTTTTTACATTTTCTTCGATAATATTTTCATTAATATCGCAAGATTTATTCCAATAAATACGATTAAAAGGTTTAGAATTAATTAGTTTTTTAAAAATTTTTGTCTCTATTCCGTGAATTACGTCAAGAGAAATATTTAAATTTTCTAATTTTTTTTTGAATATTTCTAAAGATTTGGCAAGCCACCATTGTTGAGCTTCGCGAGGTAGATATGAATCCCTATTGTAAATATAAATAGCGCATTTTCTTTTATTTTCATCATCAATAAGTGCTTGTAATGCTTGATTATTTGATATTCTAAAATCATCTTTTAACCAAAGGTATGAGCATGACATTTTTTATTATTTTTTATTTTATGACTTGATTTATTATTTAAAAATAAGTTTAATCAGATTTTAATATTTAAATAAAGGGATCAATGTCACTAGAATTAAATCAACATTTAGGAAAACAGTTAAGAGCTAGAAGATCTGCTCTTGGACTTACACAAACACAAGTAGCAAGAGCTATCAATGTTACATTTCAGCAAATTCAAAAATATGAAAAAGGAACTAATGGAGTAAGCTCTAGCAGATTATTACAACTAGCTAATTTTTTAAAAGTTCCTGTAAAATATTTTTTTGAAGATTTTAAAGATTTTCAAAATTTAGATGCCCATACGAAAAGTGATAATTCTTTAGAAACATTTGTAAATAAATTATCTGAAGTTGAAAAAGAAAAACTTTTAAATATTTTACACTCAAACAAAAAGCTTTCTAAAACTGCTTAAAATTATTTGGCTCCCCGAGCAGGACTCGAACCTGCGACCAATTGATTAACAGTCAACTGCTCTACCAGCTGAGCTATCGGGGAATAAAAATACAATACGATTTTTTTTTTTAAAAACAATATTTATTTGGAGGCCACGCCCAGAATCGAACTGGGATACAAGGATTTGCAGTCCTCTGCGTAACCATTCCGCCACGTGGCCATATTTTTTCTGTATTATTTTCTAATAGCTATCGTGTATATATATTTAGTTTTCTAAACTCGCAAATATTATGCAACACAGTACTCGAAAATTAAATATGATTGAAGGTCAATTAAGACCTAATAATATTATAGATGAAAACTTAATTGCTGCATTTCAGAAAGTTCACCAAGAAGAATTTTTGCCAGACTCACTTAAAAACTTATCTTATATAGACGATCATATAAAATTTTCTAAATATAGTTTTATTTTAAGACCACTCATCTTTGCTAAATTTTTAAATATTATAAAACTAGAATTATCAGATATTGTTTTAGAAATAGGTTCTGGGGGTGGTTATACAACTTCTATATTAGCTAATTTGGTTAATTTGGTTTACTCGATTGAACAAGATAAAAACATATATGATCTGACAATTAAAAATATAAAAAATAACAATTATACAAATGTTAATGTTTTATTTTCTAATTATAGGCAACTAATTCTTTCCAACCTAAAATTTAATAAAATTATTATAAATGGTTCAGTAAATGCAGATCCTATAAATTTGATTGATAAATTAAATATCAATGGAAAATTAGTTTGCATTTTAAAAGAACAATCCTACTCAAGTATTTATCTTTTTAATAAAAAAATAAATGGCTATGAAAAATTGAAAATTATGAATGCTAGTGCACCAATTTTAATTAATTATATAGATAAAGAAGAATTTAATTTTTAATGTTAGAGGAAAATTATAATCACTTAGAAATAGAAGATAAAATTTATAATTTTTGGGAAAGTAAAAAATTATTTAAACCAAAAAAAAATTATAAAAAAAAATACTTTTCCATAGTAATTCCTCCTCCCAATGTAACTGGTAATTTACACATGGGGCATGCTCTTAATAATTCTATACAAGATTTATTAGTCAGATTTTATAGATTAAAAGGATATGAAACACTATGGCAGCCCGGAACTGATCATGCTGGAATTGCAACTGAACTTGTTGTTGAAAAAAAACTTAATGAAAAAAATAAATCTAAAAGCATATTAGGCAGAGAAAAATTTCTAAATGAGGTTTGGGGTTGGAAAGAACATTCTGGAAATTTAATTATAAATCAACTTAAAAAACTAGGCTCATCATGTGATTGGTCAAAAACTAGATTTACTATGGATAAAAGTATGTCTGAGGCGGTAATAAAAGTTTTTTTAGAATTATACAAAAAAAAACTTATCTATAAAGATTTTAAAATATGCAATTGGGATCCTGTATTAAAAACTGCTATTTCAGATTTAGAAGTAGTACAAAAAGAAATTGAGGGTAAACTTTACTATATTAAATATTATGTAAATAAAGATGATTTTATAACAATAGCTACTACAAGACCGGAAACAATATTTGCCGATTCCGCAATCGCAGTCCACCCTAAAGATAAAAGATATAAAAAATTAGTAAATAAATACGCAAAAATTCCAATTATAGATAAGCAGATTAAAATAATCACAGATTTTTATGCTGATCCTAATCAAGGGTCTGGAGCTGTGAAAATTACTCCGGCTCATGATTTTAATGATTATGAAGTTGGATTAAGACATGACTTAAAAAAAATTAATATTTTAGAAACTGATGGAAGGCTTAATAAAAATTGTCCTAAAAAATACCAGGGACTTGATAGATTTGTAGCGAGAAAATTAATAATAGAAGATTTAAAATCACTTAATGTTTTAGAAAAAGAAGAAACAATAAAACATAACGTTCCCTATGGTGATAGATCAAATTCTATTATTGAACCCTATATTACAGATCAGTGGTTTTTAAATGTAAAAAAAATGTCAAAGGAGGCATTAAGAGCTGTAAAAAATAAAAAAACTATTTTTTTTCCAGAGACATGGACAAAAACTTATAATTTATGGTTAAAAGATATTAAACCTTGGTGCATTTCTAGGCAGATTTGGTGGGGTCATCAAATTCCTATTTGGTATGGAAGTGATGGAAAAGTTTTTTCTGCAAAGGACCAAAATGATGCTCAAAAACAAGCAGATAAATTTTACAAAAAAAAAAATTCTCTTATTTATCAAGATAGTAATGTTTTAGACACTTGGTTTTCATCTGCTTTATGGCCATTTGCAAGCTTAGGTTGGCCAAAAAAAACCTATAATCTTAAAAGATTTTACAAAACATCAGTTTTAGTAACAGGATTTGACATTTTATTTTTCTGGGTTGCTAGAATGATGATGATGGGACTTTTTGTAACCAAAAAGGTTCCATTTGATAAAGTTTATATTCATGCATTAGTTAGAGATGAGCATGGTCAAAAAATGTCGAAATCAAAAGGGAATGTTATTGATCCTTTGGATTTAATAAAAAAATATGGAGCTGACGCTTTAAGATTTACTTTAATGTCGATGGCCTCACCGGGCAGAGATGTAAAACTTTCAGAGGAAAGAGTTAAAGGTTATAGAAATTTTTTAACTAAAATTTGGAACGTATCAAAATTCTGTGAATTTAATAAATGTAACTTTGATGTAAAAATTAATAGTAAAGAAATAAAATTAGAAATCAATCAATGGATTGTCAATGAATACATTTACTCTAAAAATAACATTAATAACCATATAAAAAATTTTAGGTTTGATGAGGCTTCCAAAGTTATTTATAATTTTGTTTGGAATGTATTTTGTGACTGGTATTTAGAATTTTCAAAATCTATTTTTTTTTCAAATAATCAAAATCAAATAAAAGAAACCAAAAAAGTTTTTGGATTTATATTTTCAAATATTCTTTTGACACTTCATCCGTTTATCCCTTTTGTTACTGAAGAATTATGGCATAAGTTAAAATTTTCTGATTTATTAAAAAGCCCATTAATTAATTTTGTTTCTGATGACAAAATTAAGTTAATTAAAAATCAGAATATTGAATTGATTAATTGGCTAATTAAGCTTGTTAGTTTAATAAGATCTACAAAAGTTATTTTACAAGTTTCTCCTGGCAATTTTGTCGATATTTGCATTGATCATTTGCCAGAAAATAAAAAAAACTTTTTATTTAGGAATTCTTTAATTTTTAAAAAGATTTCTAGAGTTGAAAATTATTTTACAAAAGATGAAAGAAATGAAAATATATTGCCAATTTATTTAGATGGTGATGCAATTTTAGTTAAATTTACAACAGAAATCTCCTTAAAAGATCAAATTATTAAAGTAAAATCAAAAATAGACTTAATAAAAAATAATATTAGCGCTACAAAAAATAAACTTTCTAATAAATCTTTCATCAATAAAGCTCCAAAAGATGTAGTTGATAAGGAAAAAGATATTTTAAAAAAATTACTAAATGATTTAAATCAATTAGAAAGTATAATATCTATTAAAAATTAATTATGAAATTTGATAAATCAAAATTACCTAGTCGACATACTACCGTAGGTCCAGACAGAGCTCCTCATAGGTCTTTTTATTATGCAATGAATTTAAAAAAAAGTGATATTGCAAAACCATTCGTCGGTGTTGTTTCAACATGGAATGAAGCTGCTCCATGCAACATTGCTTTAATGAGACAAGCTCAATCAGCAAAAAAAGGAGTGTATGATAATAGTGGAACGCCTAGAGAATTTTGTACAATCACCGTTACAGACGGAATAGCAATGGGTCATGAAGGAATGAAGTCATCCTTAATATCTAGAGAAATTATTGCAGATTCTACAGAGCTAACAGTTAGAGGTCATTGTTATGATGCATTAGTTGGTTTGGCTGGATGTGATAAATCTTTGCCAGGATTAATGATGGCAATGTGTAGACTAAATGTACCAAGTGTTTTTATCTATGGTGGATCTATATTGCCAGGAAAATATAAAGGCAGAGATGTAACAGTAGTTGACGTTTTTGAGGCTGTTGGAAAGCATTCTAATAATCAGATGTCAGATGAGGATTTAGAAGAATTAGAAATTAATGCTTGTCCTAGTGCTGGTGCATGTGGAGGACAGTTTACAGCAAATACAATGGCATGTGTGTCTGAAGCTATAGGGTTGGCTTTGCCATATTCATCAGGAACACCTGCTCCTTATGAAGAAAGAGATAAATATGCCTACGCAAGTGGAAAAGCAGTAATGTCTTTATTAAAAAAAAATATTAGACCAAGAGATATTGTTACACTTAAATCATTACAAAATGCTGCAACTATTGTTGCAGCTACTGGGGGCTCCACAAATGCTGCTCTTCATCTTCCTGCAATTGCAAATGAATGTGGAATAAAATTTGATCTTATGGATGTAGCAAAGATTTTTAAAAAAACTCCTTATTTAGCAGATTTAAAACCGGGTGGAAAATATGTTGCAAAAGATATGTTCGAAGCTGGTGGAGTGCCAATGCTACTTAAAACTTTATTGGACGGAGGTTATTTACATGGTGATTGTTTAACCGTTACAGGAGAAACTATGAAAAAAAATTTAGAGAGTGTGAAATTTAATAACAATCAAGATGTTATGAGACCTTTTAATAAACCACTTTCAAAAACAGGAGGGGTCGTTGGTCTAAAAGGAAATTTAGCGCCTGAAGGAGCAATTGTTAAGGTGGCTGGAATGAAAACGTTAAAGTTTATAGGAAAAGCTTTATGCTTTAATAGTGAAGAAGAAGCTTTTAAAGCAGTTCAAAACCGAAAATATAAAGAAGGGGATGTTATAGTTATTAGATACGAAGGACCAAGAGGAGGCCCGGGAATGAGAGAAATGCTTTCGACTACAGCGGCTATTTATGGTCAGGGAATGGGAGAAAAAGTAGCTTTAATTACTGATGGAAGATTTTCAGGAGCAACTAGAGGCTTTTGTGTTGGGCATGTTGGACCCGAAGCATTTAATGGTGGTCCAATAGCATTATTAAAAAATGGAGACACAATAATTATTGATGCTAATAAAGGAACTATAGATGTTAAAATTTCTAATTCAGAGTTACAAAAAAGAAAAAAATCTTGGAAAAACATTAAACCTAATTTTACATCAGGAACTCTTTGGAAATACGCTCAGTCTGTTGGTTCTTCAAAAGATGGCGCGGTAACACACCCAGGTAGTTTTAAAGAAAATAGTTGTTACGCAGATATTTGAGGAATATTTGTTTATAACAATTTTAAACATAATACTTCCAGTTATTTTTGTAGTTCTTATTGGTTATTTATGGAACAGATATAATAAAGATTTTAATCCTGTTGCAGTAACTAAGCTGGTGGCAAATATAGGACTTCCTTGTTTAATTTATGATTCATTAACAAGATCTAATTTAACTATAAATATATACTTTCAAATTTTTCTTTCTGCTTTTTTAGTTTTGAGTATTGGTTTTTTATCAGGTTATTTATTAATAAAAATTTTTAAACTTCCATCTATTAAATTAACAACTCCATTAATGCATCCAAATACAGGGAATATGGGAATTCCTTTATCATTATTAGCTTTTGGAAACGAAGGATTAGCGTTAGCAGCTGGTTTTGCTTCAATAGTTATGGTGAGCCACTTCACTGCAAATTCTGCAATTTCATCAGGGATTTATTCTTTAAAAAAAATAATTTTAAGCCCAGTTTTATTATCATTAATTTTTTCTCTTATTGTATTATTTTATAAAATAGAAATGCCTAATATTTTTAATAGTATTACAAAAATTTTATCAGGATTTGTTATACCTCTAGTTTTATTATCACTTGGTATTTCGCTTAGTAAAATTAATATTAAAAAATTAAAAATTGGATTTATCCTTGGTTTTTTTAAACTTATTTCAGGTCCACTTATTGGATTGTTAGTTGTATATTTATTAAAACTTGATGGTAACGTTGCAAAAGTTGTTATATTACAAGCTTCAATGCCAGCTGCTATATTAACTTATTTAATTGCTGCTCAAAACAATTCTTATCATCAAGAAATTGGTACCGCAGTTTTTGTATCAACAATTGGTTCTGCAATTTCTATACCGATAATTTTGTTATTTTTATTATAATGAAAATTAAACCTATTATTTTATGTGGTGGTGAAGGTACCAGATTGTGGCCTGAATCAAGAAAGAAACATCCAAAACAATTTATTAAAATTAATGGAAAAAGCTTATTAAAACATGCAATAGATAGAGTTTCAGGAATAAATTTTGATCCTATTAGTATCTGCTCAAATTCTAATTTTTTAGATCAAATTAAAGAGGAAACAAAAAATATAAATTGTAAAATTTTTGTTGAGCCTGATAAAAAAAATACAGCAGCTGCAATTCTAGCAGCAATTAATGATGATGATTTAGCTTTTTACCAACCCATATTAATTATTTCTTCAGATCACATAATTCAAAAAAAAATTGTATTCCAAAGACAAATAAAAAAACTTTCTCTTCATTTAGATATGTATAAAATTTTTATTTTTGGTGTTAAGCCTGACTATCCAGAAACTGGCTACGGTTATTTATATTCAAAAAAAATTAATAAAAATTTTAACAAAGTAATTAAATTTATTGAGAAGCCAAATTTAAGTAGAGCAAAAAAACTTATTAAAAATAATAATTATCTTTGGAATTCAGGAATGTTTCTCTCAAATAAATCAGCATTATTAAATGAATTTTCAGTTTTGCAAACTAAATTAGCATTGCAAGTTTGTGATTCTTATATCAATGCAAAATTTACAAAAAATATTGTTGAACTAGAAAATAAATATTATTCAAAAATAAAATCTATTTCTTTTGATCATGCTATTTTAGAAAAATCCAATAATGTATTCTCCACAAAACTTTTAAGTGATTGGAAAGATGTGGGTAGTTGGATACAAAAATGGGAAATTGAAAAGAAGGATAAAGATAACAATTATATAAAAGGAAATATATTTAAGAACAAAGTTAAGAATTCTTATATTTCTTCCAGCAGAACTATTGTGGCCAGTAATTTAAAAAATATACTTGCTGTTGATAATAATGATGTTCTTTTTCTTTCAGATTTAAAAAATAATGATCTTAAAAATATTTATCCTATAATTCATAAAAAATTTCCAAAACTTACAGATCAACACACAACCACTCAAAGACCCTGGGGACAATTTACGAACATATTTGTTGGAAAAAATTTTCAAGTAAAAGAATTAGTTGTTAAACCTGGAGCAATTCTCAGTCTTCAGAAACATAAATATAGATCTGAGAATTGGGTTGTTGTTGAGGGTAAAGCAAATGTTACTTTAAATAAAAAAAAAATAATTTTACATAAATCGGATTCTATTTTTATTCCTCAAGGCGCAATTCATAGAATTGAGAATAGACAAAAAAGTATTTTAAAAATTATCGAAGTTCAAACAGGCACCTATTTAGGAGAAGACGATATTATTCGTATAAAAGATGTTTATGGAAGAGTTTAAGCCAAAGTTAGTTTTATAGGAGCGTGATCCGAAGGTCTCTCTAACGCTCTTAAATATTTATCAATAGTTACGTTCTTAATTAAATGACTGATATTTTTTGACAATAAAAAATGATCAATTCTTAATCCTTTATTCTTTTCAAAAGACCCGTATTGATAATCCCAAAATGTATAATTATTCGGGGCTTTATTAATTAACCTAAAAGCATCCTCGAAACCTTCATTTAAAATATTTCTAAAAAACTTTCTTATTTCAATTCTATATAAAGCATCATTTTCCCAATCTTCAGGATTGTAAACATCTATTTCATTTGGAATAATATTAAAATCTCCACCAATAATAATTTTATTTTTTAATTTATTTTGATTAATTAAAAAATTTTCAAAAGATTTTAACCATTTTATTTTATATTGATATTTATCTGTATCAACAGGATTTCCATTAGGAACATATACACAAATAATTTTTATTGTTTCATTTTTATAATCAATATCAACAGAAATAGTTCTCGACTGTTGTTGTTCATCATTAATAATATTAAAATTTATATTATTTATTTTTTTATTATAAATAATAGCCACCCCATTGTATGATTTTTGACCATGCACTTCACTCTCATAACCTAATTTTTTTATTTCAGAATATGGAAAATTTTTATTTTCAGTTTTGATCTCTTGGAGCAGTAAAAAGTTTGGTTTATTTTTTTTTAGATATTCAATAAGGTGATTTAATCTTACTCTTATAGAATTAACATTCCAGCTACTTATAATCATTAAAGAGAAAATGAACTTCCGCATCCACACGATGATGTGGCTTTAGGATTTATAATCTTAAAAGTATTTTCAATTAATTTTTCTGAAAAATCAAGCATCGATCCTTCAATTAAAGCGAATGAAGTTTTATCTATTAGAACATTTTCAAAAATTATATCGTCTTCATTTTTTTTGTTATCTGTTGAAAAATGATATTTGTAACCAGAGCAACCACCACCTTTGACTTCTACTCTAAAGAACTTATTAATATTTTCTTTTTTTAAAAGATTTTCTATCTTTTTTTTAGCTTTGTCTGTAATGGTAAAATTATTAGTCATTCAATTATATGTTTATTATTAATATATGTCTGGGGTTGATAATTACAATAAGTTATTAATTAGGTATTCTTCTAATAATTCTAATTACTTAGGAAGACAGTTTGGTGATAAAAAAAACTTATACCGATCATCTTATCAGCGAGACAGAGATAGGATTATACACTCAACTTCGTTTAGAAGATTAAAATATAAAACGCAGGTTTTTGTATATGATGAAGGAGATCATTACAGAACAAGACTGACACATACTTTAGAAGTTTCTCAAATATCAAGATCAATATCTCGATATTTAAAACTCAATGAAGATTTATCTGAGGCTGTAAGTTTAGCTCATGATTTAGGTCACCCACCATTTGGACATGCTGGTGAAAAAATTTTAGATTATTGCAATAGAGATTATGGTGGTTTTAATCATAATATTCATTCGATACGTTTAGTTACTGAGTTAGAAAAAGCTTATCAAAATTATGATGGCTTAAATTTATCAATAAATACCATTGACGGTATAGTTAAGCATAATGGTCCTAATTATTTGATAAAAGATAATTTAGACCTTTTGCCAAATTTAAAAAAAATTATAAAAATTAACTTTTACAAGCAATCTTCATTAGAATCTCAGATTAGCGCTATATCAGATGACATCGCTTATAATAATCATGATATTGATGATGGTATTAGAGCGGGTTTATTTTCAATTAATGATATTAAAGATTTGCCTATTATAGGAGAGATTATTAAAAAAAAAAATAAACAATTCAAAAATAAAAAATTATTGAGAAATGAAATTATAAGATCAATAATAAATTTTATGGTGACGGATTTAATTTTATATACACAAAAAAATTTAAAAAAATTAAAAATAAAAACAATTGAAGATGTTTACAACTCTGATAATTTTATAGTTAGTTTTTCACCAAAACTAATTAATGCAAATAATAAAATTCGTGAATTTTTAAAATTGAATATGTATGAAAATAAATCAGTAAAAGAAATGACAAGCAAAGCAGAGAAAATAATAAAAACTTTATATAGATACTTAATTAAAAATAATAAAAAATTTATACTTTCAGATCATAAAAAAAAATGGGGATTAGAAAGATCAGTTTCAGATTTTATAGCAGGTATGACAGATAAGTTTGCTATCGATTTATATAATAAAATAAAATGAATATTTTTATTAATTATAAAATAAAACTAAATGATCTCTTTCTAAATTTAGAAAAAAAAAAAATTATAAAATTACCAAAAAAATTTGATAATTTTTCAGTAGAAATTCCAAAAATAAATACTCATGGCGATCTTAGCACTAATGCGCCAATGATTTTTGCAAAAGAAAATAATCAAAGTCCTATGGATCTTGGGATCATTATAAAAAAAGCTCTGGAAGGTAAATTTAATGAAATAGTCAAAATTGAGGTAGCAAAACCTGGATTTATAAATTTTTTTTTTAATAGATCATTTTGGTATGACTTTTTGAAGTCTACAGATCTTAATTTTGGAAAAAGTCAAAATTTACAACCAAAAAAAATTTTAATTGAATATGTTTCTGCAAATCCTACTGGTCCATTGCATGTAGGTCATTGTAGAGGAGCTGTATTTGGCGACATTTTAGCAAATCTATTAAGTTTTGTCGGAAATGAAGTTTTTAAAGAGTATTATATTAATGATTATGGAAATCAAATTAACCAATTTGTAAAATCAGTTTATTTTAGAATATTGGAAATTAAAGATAAAATTTTATTTCCTGATGATCAAGATCTTTATCCCGGTGAATATGTAGTTGACATAGCTAAAATTATTATAAAAAGAAATAAGTTTTCTAATTTTAATAATTACGATTTAATTTTTAACGATCTTAAAGATTTATGCATAGAAGAAGCTATGAATTTAATAAAGAGCGATTTAAAAAAACTTGGAATTATTCATGATAATTTTGTTTCAGAAAATTATATTGTTAATCAAAATTTTACTGAAAAAGCTTTAGATATTTTAAAGAAAAAAAATTATGTTTATGAAGGAATTCTAGATAAACCCAAGGGAAATGAAGTTGATGATTGGGAGCCTAGAAAGCAAATCTTGTTTAAATCTAGTAAATTTGGAGACGATACGGATAGGGCATTAAAAAAATCAGATGGTAGTTGGACCTATTTTGCAAATGATGTTGCCTATCACCTTAACAAAGTTGAGAGAAAATTTGATTTATTAATAAATGTACTTGGGGCTGATCATGCTGGTTATTTAAAGAGACAAGTTTCATGTGTTTCAGCATTATCAGAAAATAAACAAAAAATTATTTGTAAAGTTTGTCAGTTAGTAAAATTATTTAAATCTGGAAATCAATTAAAGATGTCCAAAAGAGCAGGTGATTTTATTACTGCAAATGATCTTATAAATGAAGTTGGTAAAGACTCTGTAAGATTCATGATGATATATAGGAGCAATGACTCACAGTTGGATTTTGATTTTGATTTAGTTACTGATCATTCTAAAGAAAATCCTGTATTTTATGTACAATATGCTCACGCTAGAATTTGTTCTTTATTTAGAAAAAATAAATATCAAATTATTAATGAAAATAAATTAAACTTAGATTTACTTAATCAAGAAATTGAAATTGATATAATTAAAAAGATAGCTGAATGGCCAAAGTGTTTAGAGTTGTCAGCATATCATTTAGAACCTCACAGATTACCATTTTATTTATATGAATTGGCAAGTTTATTTCACACATATTGGAACTTTGGAAATGAGAACGATAATTTAAAAATTTTAAATGATAATCATCCAGAACTTCAATCTGCAAGATTATTTTTAATTAAAAAAATACAATTAGTTTTAAAAAGTGGATTAGATATTCTAAATGTGGCAGCTCCTGTCGAGATGTGATAAATTTAATGAAAAAAAATTTATTAAATATAATATCTTTTTTTCTTGTACTTTTTTTTATAATTACTTGTTTATTTTATTATAATTCCAATACTTTTATTAAAGACGTAGATAAAAAAAGAGAAAGTTATTTAATTTACTTAAATTCTTATATTGATAAATTAGATAAAATTACCTCATCTTCTGATTTTAAAAAAAGAATAGACAACGATGAATTTTTTAAAAAGATTTATAAACAAAAACAATACTGGGATTTAATTAAATAAATTTTTGAAAACACACGCAATTATATTTGGAATTAGTGGTTATAAATTAAATTTACAAGAAATTAATTTTTTTAAAAAATATAAACCATGGGGGATAATATTATTTTCTAGAAATATTGATAACTTAGAACAAGTTAGAAATCTAACCTCAAGTATAAGAAATATTTTTAAAGATAATAATTTTCCAATATTAATTGATCAAGAAGGTGGCAAGGTTAATCGTTTTAGAAAAATTATTAATCTTGATAGATATAGTGCAAAATATTTTGGCGATATTTATAATAATAAAAAGATATTTTATTCTAAATTTAATAAATTTCTTAAAATAAATAGTTCTATTTTAAAATATTGTGGAATAAATATAAATACCGTCCCAGTTCTTGATTTATTTAACAAAAATAAAAAAAGTGTTATTGGAAATAGAGCTTTTTCTCAAAAATATAATGTAGTTATAAAATTATCTAAACATTTAATAAATTTTTATAAAAATTCTGGAATTGAAATCGTTACAAAACATATTCCAGGGCATGGCTGTACTAATATAGACTCTCATTATCATTTACCTAAAGTACAGTTTTCTTTTGACTATTTAAAAAAGAATGATTTTAAAACTTTTAAAGAAGTTAACAGTTATTTAGCAATGACAGCTCATATTTTGTATGAAAAATTAGATCCAGATAAATGTGCTACACAATCCAAAAAAATTATTAATGAAATAATTAGAAATTATATAAAATTTAGAGGAATATTAATGTCAGATGATATCTGTATGAAAGCATTATCTGGTGGAATTGTTAAAAATGCTAAATTAAGTCTAAAGGCTGGTTGTAATTTATTATTACATTGTAGCGGTAAGATAGATGAAATGAAGAAATTATCTTTAGTCGTGCCAGAAATTGATAATTTTACCTATAGAATAACTCAAAAAATTAAAGCAAATTTTAATAAATTTAACTAAAGAATCAGTTAAATAAATTAAATGGATAGCATTGTTAAATTAAAACCTCTTTCAGTTGAGCAGGCGGATCATAGGGAAGATAAATTCAATCTTAACATAGATAATTATGAAGGGCCATTAGAGCTACTTTTGGATTTGGCTAAATCCCAAAAAGTTGATCTTATGAAAATTTCTATTGTTCAATTAGCTGATGAGTATTTAAAATTTATAAACAGTATTAAAAAAAATCTAGAATTAGCAGCGGACTTTTTAGTAATGGCAACATGGCTTGCCTATTTAAAATCAAGATTGTTATTGCCTGATGATTTTGAAGATGATTTTTCAGCTGTTCAAATGGCCGAAAAACTAAAATTACAATTAAGAAAATTAGAAGCAATTAGATTCCTTTCTGACAAACTTGTTTCCCAGAAGCAATTAGGTCGAGATATTTTTATAAAAGGTATTCGTGAAGGTATTAAAAAACTTTCTACTTCTAAGTATGCTGTTTCTCTTTATGAACTTATTAAGGCTTATGCAGAAATTAAAAGAAAGCAAAACTTTTCTATTATGAACATTTCTAAGTTGCCAGTTTACACAATGGAAGAGGCTATAAAAAAAATTACAAGTTTACTTAAAGATTTAACAGAGTGGAGGGATATTAAGGATCTTGTTCCAGGGTCATTTTCGGGTTCAAGAAATTTAAAAAAATCAGGATTAGCAGGAACATTTGCTGGAAGTTTAGAATTGGTTAGAGAAGGAAAGTTATCAATTATGCAAAAAAAAATTTTTGATAAAATATTAATAAAATCTAGATAGTAATGTTAAATAAAAATAAAGATGCGAAAAGATTAGTCGAAGCAATTTTATTTGCTGCTGATGAACCACTGGACATAGAAACAATAAAATCTAAAATCGAGTTAAATGTGGATGTCTTAAAAATTTTAAAAGAATTACAATCTGAATTTAGCGAGAGAGGCATAAATCTTTATGAAATTTCAGACAAATGGTCTTTCAGAACTGCTGAGAATTTATCTATTAAAATTTCTAGCGAAGTTATTCAACAAAGAAAGTTATCAAAAGCGACAATAGAGACTTTAGCAATCATTGCGTATCATCAACCCGTAACGCGTTCTGAAATTGAGGAGATTAGAGGAGTTTCATTTAGCACTGGAACTTTAGAAATATTATTTGAGCTTGGTTGGGTAAAACCGCAAGGCAGAAAAGAAATACCAGGCAAACCTTTATTGTACGTAACAACAGATGCTTTTTTAAGTCATTTTAATTTAAAATCTTTATCAGATTTACCAAACTCAGAAGAGTTAGCTTCTGCAGGTTTAATAGATAGTCGTTTGGATAGATCAATTTTTGGAACTAATAAGTTCGCCAAAGATGATTTAGAAAAACAATCTAAAGAAGACATTTTTACCAATATTGATGACATGCTTTCAGGAACTTTAAATCAAAAAGATAATTAATTATTTGTAAAACAATATTATTTAATATATAAAATTTTTATGGGTCTTAGTTTTTGGCATATAATCATTGTTGTAATTGTAGTTGTCCTTTTATTTGGTCGAGGAAAAATATCCGATTTAATGGGTGATGTTGCTAAAGGGATTAAAAGTTTTAAAAAGGGTATGTCCGATGACCAATCTTCAGACAATAAAAACCCTAAAGACAAAGATCAAAATTCAAAGCCAAATCACTAAAATAATTTATGCCACAAATTGGGTGGTCAGAAATTTTAGTTATCATTCTAGTTGCAATTATAGTTATTGGACCCAAAGATCTCCCTGTAGTCATTAGAAAATTTATTCAAATAAAAAACGGAATAAAGAATTATGTAAATTCTTTTCAAAAAGGAATTGATGATATTGTTCAAGAGCAAGAAAAAGATATAAAAAAAATAATTGATATTAATCCTGAAGATGAGAATAAAAAAAAATCTGAAAAATCATAAATTTTATTATGAGTGACAATCATGATGAAAAAAATTATTCAAGCATTACAGAGCATCTTTTAGAATTAAGATCTCGAATAATAAAAAGTCTAATTTTTTTTGTATTAGCTTTTATAGTTTCTTACATGAATGCTGATAAAATCTATGATTTTTTATTACAGCCTTACGTTAAAGCACTAGGTAGCGATCAGGTTGGAACTAAAAGATTAATTTTTACAGCGTTACAAGAGACTTTTATTACATATTTAAAATTGTCATTTTTTTCAGCTCTTTTTTTTTCATTTCCTATTTTTTTAATTCAAATATGGAAATTTATAGCTCCTGGATTATATCATAATGAAAAAAAAGTAATTTTACCTTTTATAATAGCAACGCCAGTACTTTTTATAACGGGAGCCTTGTTAGCGTATTATTTTATAATGCCTTTAGCTATTAAATTTTTTTTATCTTTTGAAACATTAAGTACTCAAACAAGCATGCCAATTCAACTTGAAGCTAGAGTAAGTGAATATTTATCACTGATAATGGTTTTTATGATTGCGTTTGGACTAAGTTTTGAATTACCAGTTTTATTAATTTTATTAGCAACTATTGGTTTTATTGATTCTAAATATTTATCTGAAAGAAGAAGATATATTATTGTTATTATATTTATTGTTGCTGCAATTATTACTCCTCCAGATCCGATTAGTCAGATAGGATTAGCTATTCCATTAATGCTTTTGTATGAAATATCTATTTTAATTATTAAATATTTGGAAAAAACAAAAAATGATAAATCTTAAAAATATCAGAGAAAACCCATCTCTATATAAAAAAAAATATAAAGAAAGATTTATTAAAAATTCAGATCAATTAGTTGATGAGATCATTAGTTTAGACTCTTCCATAAGACAAATTTTAGATAAACAACAAAAATTGCAAGAAGAGAGAAACAAAATATCCAAAGAATTATCTCTTGCTAAAGATAAAAAAAGTGAAAAATTTATATCTTTGTCTAAAAGTGTTTTGAATATTAAGAACGAAATAGAGAATTATGAAAAAAATCTTTATGAGCAAAAAAATAAAATAAATAATATTCTTCATAATTTACCAAATATTCATTTAGATGATGTTCCGATAGGACAGGATAGTAAAAGCAATAAGGAAATAAAAAAATATGGAGAAATTAAAAAATATAATTTTAAAATTAAATCACATGATGAGATTGGAGTATTTAGAGATCTAATTGATTTTGATACTGCAACCAAGATCTCGGGGGCTAGATATGTAATTACAAAAGGTAATATCGCAAAATTAGAAAGGGCTTTGATTAATTTCATGATTGATACTCATGTTCAAGAATTTGAATATTTAGAGGTGAATGTCCCAATCATCGTTAATGAAGAATCAATGTTTGGAACTGGACAATTGCCTAAATTTTCTAAAGAACAATTCTCATTAAATACTGGTTCATGGTTAATACCTACAGCTGAAGTTTCTCTTACAAATATTGTTAGAGATAAGATATTAAATTATGAAGATTTGCCTCTTAGATATGTTGCTGCAACGCCTTGTTTTAGAGCAGAAGCGGGAGCTGCTGGCAAAGATACAAAAGGAATGATGAGGCAACATCAGTTCTATAAAGTCGAATTGGTAAGTATTGTAAAACCAGAAGACAAGAATAATGAACTTGAAAGACTTACTAATTGTGCAGAAACTATACTAAAAAAATTAGAGATACCTTATAGAGTTATTCTACTTTCATCTGGAGACATGGGGTTTAGTGCAGAAAAAACTTATGATCTAGAAGCATGGATACCATCTCAAAATAATTATAGAGAAATATCTAGCTGTTCTTCTTGTGGTCAATTTCAGGCAAATAGAATGATGGCACGTTTTAAAGATTTGGAAAAAAAAATTGATTATGTTGCAACACTAAATGGTTCTGGCCTTGCTATAGGTAGAACATTAATTGCAATAATTGAAAATAATCAAAATGAGGATGGCTCAATTAATGTACCTGCTGTTTTACATAATTACATGGGAGGAGTAAAAAAGATCTAATTAATATAAAATAAAAAATTAATAAAATTATTGTATTTAAACATCATCTAGTATATTCAAGCACATTATGTCAGCATCAGGTTTCGCTCAATTTATACCGTTAATATTAATATTTGTTATCTTTTATTTCTTATTAATTAGACCACAGCAAAAACGAGTTGCTGAACATAAGTTAATGATTTCAAAATTAACAAGAGGCGATACCGTTGTTACTGCAGGTGGAATTATAGGAAAAATTTCAAGAATTATAGATGAAGAAAAAGCCGAATTAGAAATTGCTGAAAATATTAATGTTAAAATTATAAGATCAACAATCGCACAAGTTTTATCTAAATCAGAAACTAATTAAATTAGTAGTGTTAAATTTTTCCAGATTAAAAATTGGATTTATAATATCTTCAATTATATTTTTTTTATATATTTTTTTAGGAAACTTTAATTTTTTAAATAAAACTAATTTATTTTTAGATAAAAAAATAAATTTAGGTTTAGATCTTCAAGGGGGTTCATATTTACTTCTAGAAATTGATATCAATCCTTTAATCGTTAAAAAATTAGATGAGAAATCTTCAGATTTAAAAAAAAATTTTATTGAAAAAAAAATAAATTTCAAAAATTTAAATATTTTAGATAACAAAATAACTTTTGAGCTTAAAGATCCAACGCAAAAAGATAGCGTTATTAATGTTATTAATGATTCAAGTAATAAAGGAACTTTTTTTAGAGTTAAAAAGAATATTGAAAATACTAGTAAGGATTTTTTTTATAGAATTGAAAAAGATATATTTATTTTACAATTTACCGATGAATATATTAAGCATCTTAAAAAAGATGCCATTAATCAATCTGTAGAAATAGTAAGAAAAAGAGTAGATCAACTCGGTACTAAAGAACCAGCTATTCAACAAAAAGGAGAGAGTAGAATTCTTGTAGAGTTACCAGGATTGGCAGATCCATCTACTTTTAAAAATATTCTTGGAAAAACAGCTCAATTAAATTTTAAATTTTTAAAAACTTCTAATACTTCCGGAGATAATCTTGGATTTGAAAAAATCAAAAATAAGTCTGATAATTCATTCATAGAAGTTGAGAAAAAATTGATTGTATCAGGTGAAAATTTAACTGATGCTCAACCTGGCTTTGACAGACAAACAAATCAATCAATTGTTAGTTTTAAATTTGATAGTGTAGGAGCTAAAAAATTTGCAAACGCTACAAAAGATAATGTGGGTAGGCCTCTTGCAATTATTTTAGATAATGAAATTATAAGCTCTCCTGTTATTAGAGAGCCTATACTTACCGGTAGTGGTCAAATATCTGGGGGATTTACAGTTGAGGAAGCCAATCAGTTAGCTATTTTATTAAGAGCTGGAGCTTTACCAGCGCCAATGAAAATTATTGAAGAAAGAACAGTCGGTGCCGATTTAGGCAAAGACTCTATTCGATATGGGATTATATCTTTCATTGCAGGGTTCATGTTGGTCTTTGTATATATTGTATACGCATATAAATTATTTGGATTATTTGCAAATATTTCCCTTCTACTTAATATTGTCATTTTAATTTCAGTTTTGTCTTTATTTGGATCAACTCTAACTTTACCTGGAATAGCTGGAATTGTCCTAACAGTTGGTATGGCTATTGATACAAATGTAATAATTTATGAAAGAGCCAGAGAAGAATTGAAGATTGAAAAATCAAATATTATTGCATTTGATATTGCTTATAGAAAATCATTATTAACTATTATTGATTCAAATTTAACAACATTAATTGCCGGTATTATTTTATTTTATTTAGGTAGTGGTCCCGTTAAAGGTTTTGCAATCACTTTATGTGTTGGATTAATAACTTCATTTTTTACAGCTTTTACAATCAGCAGATTAATGGTTTCAAAATATCTAATGGTTAATAAAGATAAAATTATAAGTATTTAAAATGACAAATTTTAATTTTTTAAAATATAAAAATTTTTTTTTATTTTTTTCAACTTTTTTAGTTTTAGCCTCAATTATCCTAGTATTTACAAAAGGACTAGATTTTGGAGTTGATTTTAAAGGAGGAACGACGATCGAAATTCGACTAGAAAAAAAAATTGAAATAGAAAAAATTAGAAATTCTTTATCAAAATTTAAAATTAACAACTATTCTGTAAAAGAATTTGGAACAGTCAATGATTTTTTAATTTCCACTGACAATAGTGTTTCACCAAATGATATAAAAAATTTTATTGAAAAAGATTTAAAAGAAAAAATTATAATTAGAAAAGTTGAGACAGTAGGTCCTAAAGTAGGTTCTGAATTGATTAAATCCGCTATTTATTCAGTTTTATTATGCTTTGTTGCAATGTTTTTATATTTATGGTTTCGCTTTGAGTGGCAGTTTAGTTTTGGTGGTATAGTTGCTCTCTTTCATGACACTATTATTACCGTTGGGGTATTTTCTCTTTTAGGATTACAATTTGATCTTACAATTGTAGCGGCATTATTAACTATTATTGGTTATTCAATTAACGATACTGTTATTATTTATGATCGTATTAGAGAAAATTTAAAAAAAGATAGTAGTTCCGAATTATCAATCTTAGTAAATGAATCTTTAAATAATACTCTTTCTCGTACATTAAAAACTTCCGGTACAACGCTTTTATCTATCATTGCTGTTTTAATTTTTGGAGGGGAGGTTCTAAGAGGATTTGCTTTCGCAATAACTTTTGGAATTATAATAGGAACTTATTCTTCAATTTATATAGCATCGCCAATAGTAATGTTTTTTAAAGTTAAAAGAGATTGGTCTGTAAAAATTGATAATACGCCTTAATAAAGATTTTGAGCAATGACCATTGTCAAAAGCATTGGAATAGACAAGAAAGTGTTCGTTCTAGATATTAGCATCGCCATTCTTGCTGATTTAGATTTTGTTTCAGGATCACATTCAACAATTCCTAAAGCTCTTTTTTGATTTGGCCAAATTATAAACCAAACGTTAAAAGCCATAATTATTCCAAGCCACATTCCAATTCCTATTGTAATATTTTTAGGATTTCCTTTGAATGCTAACGCTTCGTGAACATAACCATTTAAATATGCGGTGATTAATCCTGTAATAATTGTTGAAAGTGCAGCCCAACGAAACCAAAATAAAGCTGTAGGAGCTATTACTTTACCAATAGCAGGTTTTTGTTCGTCAGGAATTTTTGGCATACTAGGTATTTGTACAAAATTAAAATACCACAACAGTCCTATCCACATAATTCCGGACACAACGTGCATGTATCTAAATATAGCACTCCAAAAATATCTATCATTAGCCCAACCATCGTTAATATAAAATAAAACTCCAAAGAAAATTAATGTAGCAATAACAGAGCTAATTATTGTCTTTGGTAATGATTGAAGAATATTACTGATTCCCATGAACCGATATTAACATAGAAAATATTTTTTTATGCAATTTTTTTTGAAATATTTTTAGATAGAATTTTCTTTAAAAATTCACCTGTATAACTGCCTTTTATAAGCGAAACGTCTTCTGGACTGCCTTCAGCAATAATTTTACCACCTTTTACGCCTCCTTCAGGACCCATATCAATAATCCAATCGGCTGTTTTTATTACATCCAAATTATGTTCAATGACAATTACTGTGTTTCCTTTATTCACAAAAGTATGAAGAACTTCTAGTAGTTTTTTAACATCATGAACATGCAAGCCTGTCGTTGGTTCATCTAGTATGTAAATAGTTCTTCCTGTTGCTCTTTTAGATAATTCTTTTGCAAGTTTAATTCTTTGAGCTTCGCCACCAGAAAGAGTTGTAGCTTGTTGTCCAATTTTTATATATCCAAGTCCAACTTTTTGAAGAGTTAAAAGTTTATCTTTTATTGATGATATATTTTCAAAAAAATTAACACCTTCATCAACGGTCATGTTTAAGACATCTGCAATATTTTTATCTTTAAATCTTATCTCTAAAGTTTCTCTATTATATCTATTACCTTTACATACATCGCATTGAACATAAACATCAGGTAAAAAATGCATTTCATAAGTTATTACTCCATCACCTTCACAAGCTTCACATCTTCCTCCTTTGACGTTAAAAGAAAATCGACCAGGTTTATAACCTCTTGCTTTTGAATCTGGTAAATTGACGAACCATTCTCTTATAACAGTAAATGCTCCAGAGTATGTTGCGGGGTTAGATCTTGGCGTTCTACCAATAGGAGATTGATCTATATCAATTATTTTATCTAAATATTCATAGCCATGAATACCTTTAAAAGGTTTTGGCATATTTTTTGTTATGGTTTTATTTATCATTAAATTTAAAGCTCTATAAAGAGTGTGAAGAATAAAAGTTGATTTACCACTACCTGACACACCTGTTACAGCGGTAAAGGTTCCAAGGGGAATTTTTGCTGTAATATTTTGCAAATTATTTCCAGTTGCTCCACTCAGAGTTAAATATCTTCCATCCTTTGCTTTTCTTCTTATGTGTGGAATAGAAATATATTTTTTTCCAGATAGATATTGTCCTGTTATACTATTTTCATTTTGCTTGATTTCTAAAGGGGTACCAGCAGCAATAATATGACCTCCTTCAGTTCCAGCTCCAGGTCCAAGATCAATAATATGATCAGAACTAAGCATTGCTTCTTCATCGTGCTCTACAACTATAACTGTATTACCCAAGTCTCTTAATCTTTTAAGAGCATTTAATAGTTTAATATTATCTTTCTGATGTAATCCTATAGATGGCTCATCTAAAACATAAAGGACTCCAGTTAAACCTGAACCAATTTGTGATGCTAATCTTATTCTTTGAGATTCTCCTCCAGACAATGTTCCCGAAGATCTTGATAAATTTAAATAATCAAGACCTACATTTATTAAGAAACTTAATCTTTCGTTAATTTCTTTTAAAATATGTACTGAAATTTTATTTTCTTTTTCAGTCAAATGATTATGAAGAGTAGAAAACCATTCATACGCACTTTGAATAGACATTCTTGAAACTTCACTTATATTTAAATTTTTTATTTTTACTGCAAGAGATTCTTCTTTAAGACGCATTCCTTTGCATCTCTCACACTCTGTTTCATTTTGAAATTGAGAAATTTCGTCTCTCTTCCAGTCGCTGTCAGTTTCTAAATATTTTCTTTCTAAATTATTAACTACTCCTTCAAATGTTTTTTTATTAGAATATTTTTCATAGCCATCATCATAGGAAAATTTAATTTCTTCTTCTCCCGATCCATACAAAATAATATCTTGTATTTTTTTTGGTAAATCTCTCCATGGAGTTTCTAATGAAAAATTATAATGTTTTGCTAATGAAGATAAAGTTTGAGCATAATATAAAGTTGAACTTGAGGCCCAAGGAACGATAGCGCCATCTATTAAAGATTTTTTATCATTAGGGATTACTAATTTTGGATCTATATAAAGATCAATTCCAATTCCTTCACATTCTGGGCATGCTCCGTATGGACTGTTAAAAGAGAATAGTCTTGGTTCTATTTCTTCAATTGTAAACCCACTTTCAGGACATGCAAATTTTGAAGAAAATACTATTTTTTCATTTTTTTTAAATTCTTTTGGAAGATTTTCGTTTGTAAAATCTACATAAACTAAACCATCTGATAAGGACAAAGTAGTTTCAATACTTTCTGCAATTCTTTGTTGTTCTTTTTTTTCATTAATAAAACCATCAATATAAATATCAATATCGTGTTTTACATTTTTATTTAAAACAGGAGACTTATCAATTTCATAAATTTTCCCATCAATTCTTGCTTTTTGAAAGCCTCTTTTTTTGTATCCAAGTAATTCTTTTTTATATTCTCCTTTTCTTCCTCTAACGATAGGAGCATAAATTTGAATCTTAGATTGTTTTGGTAAATCTAATATACGATCTACCATCTCAGAGATTGTTTGCGATTTAATAGGTTTACCAGTGAATGGGGAATAGGGAGTTCCAACTCTTGCGTATAAAACACGCATATAGTCATAAATTTCAGTTACTGTTGCAACAATTGATCTTGGGTTTTTGGAAGTAGTTTTTTGTTCAATCGATATTGCAGGCGATAGACCTTCAATTAAATCAACATCTGGTTTTCTCATGCGGTCTAAAAATTGACGTGCATATGCTGACAAGCTTTCAACATATCTTCTTTGACCCTCAGCATAAATTGTATCAAACGCTAAAGATGATTTTCCCGATCCAGATAAACCTGTGATTGTTATTAATTTATCTCTTGGAATCTCAACTGAAATATTTTTTAAATTATGTTCCCTTGCGCCTTTAATAACGATTTTTGTGACACTATTACTCATCTTTTTATTAAATTTTATTCTTTTAATTTGATTAGTCTGATATAATAAACATCAAATTCATACTTCAAGAAAAGATCTATATTATGGCAGGTAGCTTAAATAAAGTTTTATTAATTGGTAGACTTGGAAATGATCCTGAAATCAAGCAAATGCAAAATGGAAAAAGCGTTGCAAGATTAAGTGTTGCAACCTCTGAAAGCTGGAAAGATAAAAATACTGGGGAAAGAAAAGAAAAAACAGAATGGCATAGAGTAGTTATTTTTAATGAAGGTTTAGTTAACGTTGTTCAAAAATACTTAAAAAAGGGTGCACAAGTTTATATAGAAGGTCAATTAAGCACTAATAAATATACTGATAGTAACGGACAAGAAAAATACAGCACTCAAATTGTTCTACAAGGTTACAATTCTTCTCTTACTATGTTGGATGGAAAAAATTCTTCATCCGGAGACAGTAAAAAATTAGAAGGCAGCCAATTACCTTCTGATGATATGCCTGATATCTCTCAAGATCCAGACGATAAAGTACCATTTTAAATTTCCTTCATGAGTGAAGATTTAAATCGAGAAAATTTGAAAGATAAAAAATATAACTCTGTTCAAATCGTAGATGAGATGAAAACCTCATACTTATCATACGCGATGAGTGTTATAATAAGCAGAGCTCTGCCTGACGCAAGAGATGGATTAAAGCCAGTACATAGAAGAATTATCTATGCGATGTATAAGGGTGGATATGATTGGTCAAAACAATTTAGAAAATCAGCAAGAGTAGTGGGAGATGTAATTGGTAAATATCACCCACATGGAGATCAAGCTGTTTATGATGCCTTAGTAAGATTAGCTCAAGATTTTTCAATGAGTGTAAAATTATTAGATGGACAAGGTAATTTTGGTTCTATGGACGGTGATAGAGCTGCCGCAATGCGTTATACAGAGACAAGATTATCTAAGATTTCTGAATATCTAGTTGCGGATATTGAAAAAAATACCATTGATTACCAAAATAATTATGACGACACTGAGCTAGAGCCAACTGTACTTCCAGCGCAATTTCCCAATTTATTAGTAAATGGAGCAGGCGGTATAGCTGTTGGAATGGCAACAAATATTCCACCTCATAATCTTGGTGAAATTATTGATGGCACAGTTGCTTATATTGATAATAATGAAATTTCTATTGATGAATTAATTAAGTTTATTCCAGGACCTGATTTCCCTACTGGAGGTTTAATAATTGGAAAAGATGCAATAAAAACTGGATATAAAACAGGTAGGGGATCTATAAAAATAAGGGGAGAAATTCAAACCGAAGAGGAAAAAAAAGATAAAACTCTTATAGTTATTAAATCAATACCATTTCAAACTAATAAATCTTTATTAATTGAAAAAATTGCTCTTTTGGTAAGAGAAAAAAAAATTGAAGGCATATCAGATATTAGGGATGAGTCTAATAAAGAAGGTGTAAGAGTAGTTATTGATTTAAAAAAAGGAGTATCGAGTGAAATTATTATAAATCAACTATATAAATATTCTCCAATTGAATCATCATTTGGATTTAACACCCTTGCAATTCTTAACGGGAAACCAGAACTATTAAATTTAAAACAATTTATAAAAGTTTTTGTAGAGTTTAGAGAAAAAGTTTTAATTAAAAGAACATTATTTGATTTAAAGAAAGCAAAAGATCGAGTTCACATTTTAATTGGTCTATTTATAGCAATAGAAAATATTGATGAGATTATAGCAATTATTCGTAAATCTAAAAATCCAAACGAAGCAAAAACTACACTTCAAAATAAACAATGGAGTTTTAAAAAATCAAAAATTAATAAAGATTTTTTAGATGTAAGTGATTTATCTAACAAAGATCAGTACCATTTGTCGGATCATCAAGTCAGAGCAATTTTAGAACTTAGACTTCAAAAACTTACAGCAATCGGTCATGAAGAAATTAATCAAGAAATTAGCGAACTTTATAAACTTATAGTTCAATATAAAAAAATTCTTAATGACAGAAATGCACTGCTAACACAGATCAAAAATGAGCTTAAAGATATTAAAGCCAAATTTGCAAATCCTAGAAAAACTAAAATTATTAATCAAGTTGAAAATTTTGAAATTGAAGATGTGGTTCAAAAAGAAGATGTAATTATTACTATTACTAATAAAGGATATATTAAAAGAAGTCCCTTAAGTTCAATTAGAGTTCAAAAAAGAGGTGGAAAAGGTAAAACAGGAATAACGACCAGAGATGAGGATTTTGTAAGTCAGATTTTTACAGCTAACACTCATACTCCAATTCTTTTCTTTTCGTCAAAAGGAATTGTTTACAAATTAAAAGCATGGAAAATTCCTGAGGGATCTAATCAGTCAAAAGGGAAAGCTCTTCATAGTATTCTTCCTTTAAAAGAAGGTCATGTAATCACCTCGATTATGCCGTTACCAAGTGATGAAACTTTATGGGCAAAAATGAAAATTATTTTTGCAACAGCGAAAGGCAAAGTTAGAAAAAATAGTCTTTTAGATTTTGAAAGCATTCAGCAAAGCGGAAAAATAGCAATGAAATTAGAAGATAATGATTCCATTGTTGGAATTAAAATTTTAGATGACGATGATGACTTTTTATTAAGTTCTAAAAACGGAAAAGCTTTAAGAGTTCAATCAAAAAATCTAAGACTCTTTAAAGGGAGATCATCTAAAGGAATAAAAGGTATGTCGTTAAAAAAAGATGATAAAATTATTTCTTTATCAATATTAAAAAGTGTAAAAATTACCTCCGATCAAGCAAAATCATATATCAAGGCATCAAGACTTGAAAAGGGCGCAGATGAAACTTCAGATGATGAAAACGAAAAAACTAAGATTGTAACATTAACTAAAAAACAAATTGAAGAGTTCAAAAATAAAGAGCAATATATTTTAACCGTAACTGAAAATGGTTATGGAAAACGTTCTTCTGCTTATGAGTACAGAGTAAGCGGTAGAGGAGGCCAAGGAATAATTAATATTATAAGTTCTGAAAGAAATGGTGGAGTTGCTTCAGCGTTTACTATTAATCATGAAGATCAAATTATGTTAATTACAGATAAAGGCCAGATGATTAGATGCAATGTTAAAGATATTAGGATAACAGGTAGAAATACACAAGGTGTTAGGATTTTTAACCTTTCAGAAGATGAAAAAGTTGTTTCTGCAGCTAGAGTAGAAGACTCCTCAGAGGAAAATTATTAATGAGTCAAAGAGCAAAAATTTATCAACCTGTTAAAACTGCGATGCAATCAGGTAAAGCTAGAACAAAATTTTGGATTTTAGAATTTAATAAATCTAATTATAATAAAGATTTTGTAATGGGTTGGACATCATCATCCAACACAGACGAGCAAATTAAGTTAAAATTTGAAACTCAAGAACAAGCCATTGCTTATGCCAAACAAAACAATATTCAATTTGATCTAATCACACATAAAAAAAATAAGTTAATTATTAAAGCGTATGCGGATAATTTTTTAAATAATGTTTAAAAGTTTTTTTTTTAATAAAAAATGGGCACTGTGGGCTTGGGGTGGAGGTTTGTTATTAATTTTTTCTTTATTAATCCAAGTTTCAATAACTGTTAAAATTAATGAATGGTACAAAGGTTTTTATGATTTATTACAAAATGCTACCAAAAGTAATATTTCAGAATTTTGGAATAAAATTTATATTTTTTGTTATCTAGCATTTCCGTATGTGATACTTGCGACCTTCACTGGTTTTTTTACAAGAGTGTATTCTTTACGTTGGCGCGAAGCTATAACCTTTGATTATATTCCCCTATGGAAAAATTGTATTCAGAATGTAGAAGGTGCCTCACAAAGAATTCAAGAAGATACCAGTAGATTTGCAAAAATTGTCGAAAGTTTAGGCCTTCAAGTTATTAGAGCTATTATGACTTTAATTGCTTTTATACCTATCCTGTGGGGACTTTCTTCTGGAATACAAATAGAGTTTCTAAAACAATTTCCAGGATCTTTAGTTTGGGTATCACTTTTTGTAAGTTTGGGAGGTCTTATAATTAGTTGGTTTGTTGGAATTAAATTGCCAGGTCTTGAATATAATAATCAAAAAGTTGAAGCATCATTTCGAAAAGAATTAGTTTATGGAGAGGACGACAGATTAAAATATGCAAAGCCAGACACTATATTTGAATTGTTTTCAGGAATTAAATTTAATTATCACAGACTTTTCTATAATTACGGATATTTTGATATTTGGGTAAATTTATACGATCAATTTATGGTAATTGTTCCTTATTTAGTTATGGCTCCAAGTTTATTTTCAGGTCTAATTACGCTTGGGGTTATCGTTCAAGTATCAAATGCATTTCAAAGAGTTCATAATAGTTTTTCTTTATTTATTCATCAATGGACTACAATTACCGAGTTAAGATCGATTTATAAAAGATTAGGAGAATTTGAAATTGCAATTGGTTATAAAAAAAATTAACCGGTATCTATAATATTTAATATTTTATCTTTTTTAAAAAATTTTAGAAGTATATTGAATTTATCGATTGATAAATTATTTTCTAAGTAAAAATCAGTTTCTTGTTTAGCAAGTTCAAATAGATGAGAATGATACATTGGATCTGCTACTATAAAGTCTTTCTCACCACTTTGCTTGTATCCAATAATATCCCCAAACCCTCTTAATTTTAGATCTTGTTCAGATATATAAAAACCATCGTTAGATTCTTTAAGAATCTTAAGTCGTTTTTTTCCATTTTCGCTTATAGATTTTGAATATATTAAAACACATTCGCCATCCTCATTTCCTCTACCGACTCTTCCTCTTAATTGATGTAATTGGGCAAGTCCGAATCTTTCTGAATTTTCAATTATAATTGTATTAGCGTTTTGATTATCAACTCCAACCTCGACTACAGTGGTTGATATTAATATTGAAAATTTTTTATCTAAAAAATCTTTCATTATTTTAACTTTTTCTTCATTTTTTAAATTGCCATGCATTACTGCAACATTTTCTGGAAAATATTTTTTTAAATAATCAAATCTTTCTATTACAGGGGTTAATTTAACTTTTTGACTTTCTTCAATTAAGGGACAAATCCAATAAATTTGTTGATTATTTTGAATTTTATTTTTAATTAAATTAATTAGATCAGATATTTTATTTTCGGGAATAATATTAGTTATAATTTTAGTTTTTTTAAATGGTTTTTCCCTAAGGGTGGAAATATCCATATCACCATAAGTTGATAAAATTAAAGTTCTAGGAATTGGTGTCGCACTCATTAACAGGACATCGCAATTTATACCGCCTTTTTGCGAAAGATTTATTCTTTGTTTAACTCCAAACTTATGTTGTTCATCTATAATAATTAATCCTAAATTTTTAAATAAAACAGTTTCTTGAAATAACGAATGAGTACCTATTAAAAAATTAATTTTACCTTCAGCTAATTGTTTTTTAATTTCAATTTGTTTTTTTTTATTTACACTACCAGTTAGAATTTCAATTTTGACATCTAAACCTTTAGTTATTGAAGTAATTAGATTCAAATGCTGAGTTGCTAATATTTCAGTAGGGCACATTAGGGCGACTTGATAACCTGAGTTTATTACGTTTAAGCCAGAAATAATTGAAATTATAGTTTTTCCTGAACCAACATCCCCCTGAAGTAGTCTTAACATTTTTTTATCTTTTTTAAGATTATCTTCAATTTCCATAATTATTGTTTCCTGATCTTTAGTTAAATTGAAGGATAAATTTTTAATTATTTTAAATTTATTTTCTGAAGAAAAAATTTTTGGCTTTTTATAAATTGTTGAATTTTTTTTTTTAATTTGAGAAAAAATTAATAAATTAGAAAATATTTCATCAAATGATATCCTTTCATAAGATGAAGAATTTTTATCTAAATCTTCTACTTTTTTTGGATTATGAAGATTAATTAATGAGTCTTTAAAACTAGGCCACTTGTTATTTTTAATAATACTATCTCTATGCCATTCTTTAATATCAGGTAAATTTTTAGTAATATTTTCATAAATCTTATTTATAGTTTTATTTGATACTCCCTTTAACGAACTGTAAGTGGGCATTATTTTGCTAACTTTATCCTCATTAGCAATGGAGGTTACATAATCTGGATTAGTGATTTGATATTTATTTTTATAAATATTAATTTTTCCGCTAATAATAACTTCAGTATTAATAGGTAGTATTTCTTTAATATAGTTTTCTCTGGAATTAAAAAAAACAATATTTATTTCTCCAGTATCATCGTAACATTGAACAGTACTTGGAAGTCTTCTTATTCTTGGAAAGTTATGTTTTTTTACTTTTACAAATATTGTACTAATTTTTCCAATTTCTAGATTATCTAATTTAGGACAATGAGTTCTATCAATTAAACCATATGGAAAATTAAATATTAAATCGATATTCGATTGTATTTTCTTTTCGTTAAATAATTTCTCTATTTTAGGCCCAATCCCTTTTACTTTAGAAATAGGATTAAAAAAAAAATTAAAATTTTTTTCTATCATTTAAAGATTTATTTTAATTAAGATATATATATTAGATATGAATAATTTAATAAAAAAACTTTTATATCGTTCTAATCATAGAGGAACAAAAGAAATGGATTTGTTAATTGGTGGATTTGCTAATGAAAACTTAAAAAAATTTACTCTCGAAGAGTTAAATGAATTTGAAATTTTATTAAATTTTACAGATAAAGAATTAAGTTCTTGGTTAGTGGATAATAACTCTAATAAAGAATTAGAAAATTTATCTATATCTAAAAAAATTAAAAATTTTAAAATAAAATTTTAAAAGTTTTTACAATCAAATAAACCAAACTCATTTTAAATTAATAATTTATTAATAATTATAATATATTATAAATATGTTGGCGGAGAGGGTGGGATTTGAACCCACGAACGAGTTGCCCCGTTGCTAGTTTTCAAGACTAGTGCTTTCAACCGCTCAGCCACCTCTCCTTGATTAA
>Ga0255174_1000163_pt1 | contig 36398 bp, 38 predicted proteins | sample Atl_Atl_RepB_8d_FD_189953 | JGI IMG/M metagenome (GOLD analysis project Ga0255174, IMG submission 189953) | Freshwater microbial communities from Altamaha River, Georgia, United States - Atl_Atl_RepB_8d | ecosystem: Environmental > Aquatic > Freshwater > River | place: USA: Georgia | collected...
AAACAGAATTGATAAATAATGATTTTGATGCAAGACGAGATGCAAAATTAAGAATTTATAAATATGTAATTATTAATCGAGATTCTCCTTTATCCATAGAAAAAGATAGAGCATGGCAATTAAAAATAAAACTTGATGAAATTAAAATGAATGATGCAGCACAAATTTTAATAGGAACACATGATTTTACAACTTTTAGGTCCACTTCGTGTGGAGCTAAATCTCCAATAAAAACTATGAGTAAAATAAATATTTTTAGAAAAGATGATTACATTTATAGTTATTTTGAATCACAGTCTTTTTTACAACATCAAGTTCGTTCTATGATGGGATGCTTAAAGCTTGTAGGTGAGAATAAGTGGTCAAAAAAAGATTTATTGGATGCATTAAATTCTAAAGATCGATCTAAATGTGCATCACCTGCACCGGCGTCGGGATTATATTTAGAAAATATTATTTATTAGATTAAGCTTCTAATAAAGCCTCAACATGATACTTTGCGCTTTCTTGAATAGCTGCAAGATTGTAACCGCCTTCTAAGATTGAAACAATTTTATTACCAGAAACTTGTTTTGCGATTTTTATAATTTCTTTAGTTAATGTGTAATAATCTTTAGATTCCAAATTAATATTAGCTAAGGGATCGTTTTTGTGAGCATCAAATCCAGCTGATAATAATATAAATTCAGGCTTAAATTCGTTTAATTTATCATAAACTTTATTATAGCTAGCAAAGAATTCTTTAGAATTTGTTCCTGCTTTTAGAGGAATATTTAAAATATTATTATATTTACCGGTTTCATCTTTAGATCCCGTCCCAGGATAAAATGGAAATTGATGTGATGAAATATACAAAACTTTTTTTTCATTATAAAAAATATCCTGCGTGCCGTTTCCATGGTGAACATCAAAATCAATAATTGCCACTTTATTCATTTTATATTTTTCCATTAAATAAGTTGCGCCGACAGCAATATTGTTAAATATACAAAATCCCATAGCCTGCTCTTTTTCAGCATGATGTCCAGGAGGTCTGACAACACAAAATGCATTATCGAATTCTTTATTCATTACGGCATCGATAGCATTTATAATTGCCCCAACTGCATCGTAAGCTGCTTTTTTGCTACCTTTAGAAACAATTGTGTCTCCATCAAGAAAAGCCAAGCCTTCATTTGGAAATGATTGATTAATTTTTTTAAAATATTTTTCTGAATGAGTAAGTTTAATATATTTATCATCAAAATATTTAACCTTTTCCCAAATTAATTTTTGAGATTGTATTTTTTTTAAACCATTTATGATTGACGGAATTCGCTCAGGACATTCTGGATGACCTGGTCCAGTATCATGTTGAACGGAAGAATCAGTAGTAAATATACAAGTTGTCACTTAAAGTAATTAACAAGGATATCCAAGTATATATTTTTTAATTTTTTTAGATCAGCAATTTTGGCCATCTCATCTACTTGGTGGATTGTTTTTGCAATTAAACCAAATTCAATGCAAGGTGCAATTTTTTTTATAAAACGAGCATCCGAGGTTCCTCCCGATGTAGATAAGATAGGATTAATTTTTGTACTTTTTTTTATGACATTTTTAATCATATAAACAGTTTTGTTAGGCCTTGTTAAAAAAGACTCTCCTGAAACATGATATTTAATTTTGTAACTAGCCTTAGATTTTTTAGTAATAGAAGAAAAAATTTTATTAAATTTTTTCTTAAGAGAGGTTGACGTGTGTAAGTTATTAAATCTTATATTAAAAGAAGCTTTGGCCTCAGCAGGAATAACATTGTCGGCAGTGTTATCGATAGTAATTTTTGTAACTTCAAGATTTGAAGGTTCAAAATCTTTATTGCCATTATCTAGTTTCAATTTTTTTATTTTATTTAAAACTTCAACTATAATTGTTGAAGGATTGTTAGAAGCATGAGGATAGGCAACATGTCCTTGAGTACCTACAATCGTTAAATGGCCAGTCATACTCCCTCTTCTGCCAATTTTAATCATTTCCCCTAGTTTACTTTCATTTGTTGGTTCGCCTACTATGCAGAAATCAATTTTTTCTTTTTTTTGTATTAATTTTTCTATAACTTTTTTAGTACCGTTAATCGCAATAGTTTCTTCATCGCCAGTTATTAAAAAACTAATTGAGCCTTTTTGTTTTTTATTTTTTTTTAAAAATTCACTAACAGCTGCAATAAAGCATGCAATTGAGCCTTTCATATCGCTAACGCCACGACCAATTAATTTTTGATTTTTTATAACCCCACCAAAAGGATTTACAGTCCAAGACTTTAGATCGCCAACTGGAACAACATCAGTATGTCCTGCAAAACAAAGGTTAGGAGAACTATTTCCGATTTTTGCATATAAATTTTTTATTTTTACAGTTCCTTTTTCTTGGAACTCCATAATCTGACATTTAAATCCTAATTTTTTTAGATTTTTTGCAACAACATTAATTGCCCCATCATCTTTAGGCGTAACGCTCTTACATTTAACCAGATCTTTTGCTAAAGAAACTTCACTGATAGTTTTTAACATATCAGTCTCGCAATAATTCGTTTATTGAAGTTTTGCTTCTAGTTTTTTCGTCAACAGTTTTAACAATCACCGCGCAATATAAACTTGGTTTACTTTTATCTTCATTTGCAAGCGATCCTGAAACTACCACCGAATAGGGAGGAACTTTTCCATAGATAGTTTTGTTTGTTTTTCTATCTATAATTTTTGTTGAAGCACCAAGATATACCCCCATAGAAATTACAGAACCTTCACCAACAATCACCCCCTCTGCTACTTCAGATCTTGCTCCGATAAAACAATTATCCTCAATGATGACTGGATTTGCTTGCAGAGGCTCTAGCACTCCGCCAATTCCAACCCCCCCAGAAATATGACAATTTTTTCCAATCTGCGCACATGAACCAACTGTTGACCAAGTATCAATCATAGTTCCATCATCAACGTAGGCACCAACATTTATAAAGGATGGCATCAACACAACATTTTTTCCAATGTATGCAGATTTTCTTATAACTCCATTTGGCACTGCTCTAAATCCAGCTTCAATATGTTTTTTTTCATTCCAAAGGGTTGTTTTGCCATCTACTTTGTCAAACCAGCTGGTATATGGACCTGAAAGAATTTTATTATCTTGAACTTTAAAACTTAAAAGAATTGCTTTCTTTATCCATTGATGAGTATGCCATTCATTATTTTTTTTTTCACAGACTCTAATATTACCTGAGTCAAGTTTTTCTAAAGTTTCGTTAATAGCTGAGATAATTGTTTTATCAGAATTTTTATTAATATTATTTTTATCTTCCCAAGCTTTTAAAATAATATTTTCTAGACTCATGTCTATTTAATTAACAAATTACACTGCTCAAGAAAATGATCTAATTCTTTTATTTTGAAGTGTACATGATCTTCATCATGACCTTCTTTTGCCCAATTATCTTCATTTATTACCCATCCTGTTTTCATGCCAAGATCATGAGCGGGCTTGAGGTTTCTTGCAATATCTTCAAAAAAAATACTTTGCTCAGGCACAATATCGTACTTTTTAATAAGCCTCTCATAAGGAGACCTTTCTGGTTTTGGAACAAAATCTGAATCAACAATGTCAAATATTGAAAATAGGTTTTCATCAAGTTGTAAATTATTAACAACATTTTTTGCATGTTTTCTTGATCCATTAGTAAAAATAATTTTTTTTCCAGGTAAACTTTTTATTTCTTTATTCAATTTTTCATTTTTATTTAAAAAACTGTAATCAATGTTATGAACAAATTCTAAAAAGTGATGAGGATCAACATTATGATTTTTGATTAAGCCATTCAAAGTTGTTCCATGTTTTTGGAAGTAATCATTTTTTATTTGAATAGCCTCTTCATGATTAACATTTAAATGTTCAGTGATAAAATTTGCCATCAGTTTATCAATTCTTGAAAATAAATTTGTCGATGAAGGGTAAAGAGTGTTATCTAAATCAAAAATCCAAAATTTTACGTTTTTTATCTCATCCATTATTTTACTATAAGTGTACCAGCTCCAAGATTTGAAAATAATTCGAAAAGAACGGCATGAGATTTTCTTCCATCAATAATAACTACTCCGTTTACACCCGACTCGATAGCGCTAATACACGTTTTAATTTTTGGAATCATTCCGCCAGTAATCGTTCCATTATCAATTAGATCTAAAGCTTGTTTTGTAGATAATTGCGATATCAGGTTACCATTTTTATCATTTACTCCAGGAACATCAGTCATCAATAAAAGCCTTTCAGCCTTTATTTGATTTGCAATCGTACCAGCTGCTGTGTCCGCATTTACATTATAAACTTGGCCTTTATTATCCATTCCCATAGGCGCAATGACAGGAATAATTTTTTGCTTAAAGAAGTTATTTAATATTTTTGTATCAATCTTTTTGGGGTCTCCAACAAATCCTAATTGTTCATCTATCGCTTTGTCGATATGAATTACATTATTTTTTCTAACAGTAACCGATTCTGCTTTTGTCCCATAATTTATAATTGCATCTCTTAGATCTGGGTTAATCTCATTTAATAAAACGTCTTCTACAACTTTTATTACATTCTCATCGGTTACTCTCAATCCAGAAATAAATTTACTTTCTAAATTTTGAGATTCTAGTTTTGTTTTGATTTGAGGACCGCCACCATGAATAACAGCAACATCAACATCTAATTTTCTTAAAATTGCTGCATCCTGTGCAAATGCTTTAGACAAACTTTGATCAGACATAACCTGACCACCATATTTTAGAATTATTTTTTTATTTTTATATTTGTCGAAATAAACAGATGCCTCTTGAATTGATGGACCAAGTTCTGGCCAAAAAGACTTAATATCCATCAAACCGTTTTCACCGTAGTTTTTTTCATTATGTAATATTGTTGAGCGATCGTAAGAACGTTACTTACGGTCCAATATACAACTAATCCAGAAGGAAAAGTTGCTAACATAACCGTCATTATTAAAGGAAAGAAAGCAAAAATTTTCGCCTGTATTGGGTCTGGAGGGGTTGGGTTTAACTTCATTTGAAGGTACATAGTGATACCCATTAATATTGGCCACACACCTATCATTAAAAATGAAGGAGGATTCCAAGGAATGAGACCAAATAAATTGAAAATAGTTGTTGGGTCTGCAGCTGATAAATCTTTGATCCATCCAAAAAACGGCGCATGACGCATTTCAAGAGTTACAAAAAGCATTTTGTATACAGCAAAGAAAATTGGGATTTGAATTAATACTGGAAGACATCCTGATAAAGGATTTACTTTTTCTCTTTTATATAAAGCCATCATTTCTTGTTGCGTTCTTTTCATATCATCTTTGTAGAGTTCTTTTATTCTTAACATTTCTGGCTGTAGAACTTTCATTTTAGCCATGGATCTAAAAGAATAGTTGGCGAGTGGAAAAAATATAATTCTTACAATGATAGTAAGAATAATAATGGCAACACCGAAATTTCCAACAATTTTAAATATATAATCAATTATAAAAAATAGAGGTTTTGTAATAAAATAAAACCAACCCCAATCAATAGCTAAATCGAAACGATCAATTTTTTCTTTTTCAGTATAGTTATCAACCGTATGAACTTCTTTTGCACCAAGAAATATTTTGAAACTACTAGAGGAGCTCTTCTGAGGATTTACTATAGTTGGCTCAGATATTATAAAATTTGCTTTATAAGCATTTGCATATGAATATTCTGCTTTAAAAGATTTTCCATTTTCAGGAATAATTGCAGCCATCCAGTATTTATCAGTAATACCAAACCAGCCACTTTTTCCGTTATAGGTCTTTTTTTCTTTTTCTACATTAGTGTAGGTTTCTTCTTTTAGATTTTTATCCGAAACACCAATTAAACCTTCATGGAGAATATAAAAAGCATCTGTATGAGGTTTTGTATTTTTAGTAATTTGGGAATAATGAAATAGTTCAGCAGTTTTGTTTTTTTCATTTCTAATTGTTTCTGTAACTTTAAATAAATATTTATCATCTACTTCAATTTTTTTTGAAAAGACTATTCCTTCTCTATTATTCCATTCAAGAGTAACAGGAGAAGAAGGGGTTAATTTTTTACCTTCCTTAATTTGCCAAACGCTGTTGTTGTCAGGAACTTTAATGTCCGACTTGGCTGTTGCCCAACCAGACTCTACAAAATATCCATCTTCAGATTTTTTAGGACTAAGAAGAACAATGAATTTGCTATTTTTATCTAACGCTTCTCGGTAATTTTTTAATATAATATCGTCAATTAGAGCTCCTCTTAAAGATATTGAGCCAGACAAATTACTATTTTCAATCAATACTCTATCACTTTCTTTTAGAGCTTCGCCTCTAGAAATAGCTTTTGTTGGATTTGCCTTTGTAGTTTGTGGGGTTTCTGGTTTTTGAATATTAGTTTGAGTTTCAGTCTTTCCTTGAATCTCTAGCTTCTTTTTTTGAGCCTCATTAGGATTTTCAAAGTACATTGACCAACCAATCAAGATTGCAGTTGATAATATGACCGCTATGATAACGTTTCTATTTTCCATTATTTATTTTTCTTATTTACGACAGGATCGTAACCAAACCCACCACCTAAAAATTTAATAGGATGACATCTTAAAATTCTTAAAATTCCTTTAAAACATCCTTTGATAAAACCAAATTCTTTTAAACTTTGTATAAAGTATTCAGAACATGTCGGATCATAATGACAAGCGTTATGAAAAAAAGGAGATAATAAAAATTTATATAGTTTAATAAGTTTTGTAAGAATAAAAGAAAAAAAATTATCTATTTTTTTTATCATTATTTTAACGAGCTAAATTTATATTCAAGTTCTTTTACAATTTTATCAAAATCAACATCATATATTTTTGATTTTGCAAAAACAGCATACTTATATTTATTGTTAAATGAATCAATCTCAGTAATCGCTTTACGTGCAGCCATTTTTAATCTTCTTCTAATTTTATTTCTTTTTACAGCATTTCCGAGCTTTTTAGCTGAGACAAAACTCATATGAATTTTATTTGTTTCAGGAGAGGTATCTTTGTTGGTGTAATAAATTGTGAATAAGTCAGAACTTACTTTTTTGGCTGATAGAATTTTTTTAAATTCGAGATTGCCTCTAAGACTTTCAAATTTTAGAGTCTTGGGCATGACTTAAGCAGATACTGATTTTCTTCCCTTAAATCTTCTTCGAGCAATAACTTTTCGACCACCTTTTGTTGCCATACGTGATCTAAAACCGTGTCTTCTCTTTCTTACTATTTTGCTTGGCTGATAGGTTCTTTTCATTGTGATAATTAGAATTTGGCTATTTATAAGTAAATTGTTAAATCATGTACAGCAAAAGTTTTTATTTAATACGATTTAAAAATGACGCAATTATCAAAGCTTAAAATTATTTTAGGATTAATTTATCTTTTAATAGTGGGTTTGGTTACTTTTTTATTTTTTTATTATGAAGTTTATAATTATGTAAATTCAGATTTTATTAAAAATGATCGAAAAGTAGTTCTAAATTATATTAATCAAAATATTTTTGTTTCTTCATTTTTATTTTTTTTATTTTGTACAATTTGGTTTTTCTTGCTTGGTTTTGGTTTTCCAGTGGTCATTGCAGCTGGTTTTATTTTTGGTTCATTTCTAGGATCTTTTTTATTACTAATGGGATTTGCATTCGGTTCTACTGCTTTGTATGTTTTTGCAAATTACTATTGTAGAGATTTAGTTTTTAAATATTTTTCAAATAAATATAGACGCTTAGATAGTCATTTTAAAAAAAATGATTTTGCTTATTTGTTGTTTTTACGATTAGTTCCAGGAATACCTTCACAAGCCGGCAGCTTAATACCAATATTATTTAATATGAAACTTAAAAAGATATTTCTTTCAAATATTTTTGGTGTAGCTCCTGGAATATTTATTTCCGTAAGTTTAGTATCTGGAATTAGTTCAAAAATTGAAGAGGGACACCCGTTTAATTTAGATTTATTATCAGATCCAAAAATATCTATACCCTTAACGGCTCTTGGTATAATGGTTCTAATAGTTAATTTCATAAAACAAAAATTTTTTAAGAGCAAAATTTGAGTAAATTCTTTAAGAATAGTCTCTCGGAAATTAAAGATATTTGTGTTCCATTATATAAAATATTAATTCCATTTATTTTTATAATTAAAATTCTAGAAGAAATTGGAATAGTAAAAATTATTTCAAATCTTTTTGAACCTATCGTTCAGTTATTAGGTCTACCAGCAGAGCTAGGTATAGTTTGGGTTACCGCAATTATCATCAATGTTTATGCTGCAATTATTCTTTTTATTAATATTGTTCCTTCTTTAGATTTAACCGTTGCACAGGTCACCGTTTTAACCGTAATTATTTTAATTGCTCATAATATATTAGTAGAAAGTGCTATCTCACGTGCAGCTGGAGTTTCTTTTTTTTATGCTTCCATTTTGAGAATAGGAATTGCATTTGTAGCTGGGTTTATTTTATATAGAATTTATTTTTACTTTGGATTTTTACAGGAAAAATTTAGTTTAGTTCTAGAGCAGCGCGTTGTTGCAACAGATTATTATTCTTGGCTTTTAGGGCAGGTTGAAAACTTAATCTATATATTTTGTATTATCTGTATTTTAGTTTTTTCTTTAAATTTTTTAAAAAAAATTGGCGTTGAAAATTTAATCAAAAGACTTCTTGCAAATCCATTAAAGCTCATGGGAATTAGTTCTAGCGCAATAAATATTATTATCGTTGGCTTAACTATTGGGCTTCAATTTGGAGGAGGATTGCTAATAAAAGAAGCAAAGTCAGGATCAATTAACAAGCAAAGTATTTTGCTTTCTCTGTCTTTATTAAATTTAGTGCATGCTGTTATTGAGGATACCATATTGATGATGATTATCGGAGGTCACATTTCTGGTGTATTATTTTTTAGGGTAATTTTTTCTTTATTAATCGTTTTTTTAATACTCTTTTTATATAAAAAGTTTCAGGGTTTATTTAATAAACTTGTTTTTGTTAAGATTTAAATTGAGACGCACAAAAAGTTGCAATTAATCCAGCAACACCTAAGAAAGAAAATGCTAAAACCCAATTTGTTTCCGAATTGATGGGTTGATGATTATTTGTAATATCAATAATAAATCCAAAGATTGCAGGCGTTGCAGAACCAAATCCAATTCCCAAAATAGATCGATAAGCAACAGTTCTACCTACACAATATTTTGGAGTACTTTCTGTTAAAGCAGCAGTTAAAACCCCAGAGTCTCCAATTGCAAAAAAACTATAAAAAATAGAAATTATTACAATTAAAAATAAATCTAATTCAGCTGTCCAACCAATTAAAAAAGATAAAATTGCACTAAATAAAGAAAAAGAAATTAAAATTTTTTTTCTTCCTAAATTATCCGAAAGATATCCAGCAATTATAGAGGAGAACACGCCAGATAAATGAATTGAAAATCCTATAATAATACCAACAGTGACGGTTGTAATAGATATTTTATTTATAATTATAACGCTTAAAAAAACTGGTAACCAAGACCACAAGCCAAAGAGTTCAATTGCATGAGCGGTATATCCTGTTATTAAAAATTTAGTTTTTCTATTTTGATTTAAAGAAAATTTTTTATTTAATTCTGCAAATTGATATTTTTTAAAAAAATCTTGATAAATAGCTGTTAAAAGAAAAGTTGCTCCGGCAAGACTAATTAATGATGCAGTTAAAAAACTTATTTTATAACCATAGTTAGTTGTAATGATATAACTTAAAGTTAAAGAAATTGCATAGCCAAAGGATTGACTCCCAAGCATTACACCCATCGCAGCGCCTTTGTTTTTTGATTTAAATTTTTCAGATACCAAGAGTATTGATGGACCGTAAATACCACCTTGAGCAAAACCTATAAAAAAATTAATAAAAATTGCGCTCCAAAAATCTTTAGCAATTAGATAAAAAATAAAACTCGATAAAAAATTTATTACCAAATAAACAGAAAGAATTCTATTTGGATTATAAAAATCTGAACAATATGAACTTATAAATAGGGCAAATGCAAAACCTATTACAAGGGATGTTTGTATTAAACCAGCCTCGGTTGCTGATAATTTCCATACAGTAATTAACTGTTGAATAGAACCAACGTACATAAAAAAGGTCAAAGCAGATAGTATTCTGCCAATGGCAATAAGTTTTAACCAATCCCAATTATTTGTTTGCATGAATAAAGACCTATGATTATTTAATTAAAAAAAATAAAATAAGATATTAAATTTTAATCTTTCTAATATTTAAGCGCCCGTAGTTCAATTGGATAGAATGCCAGACTACGAATCTGGAGGTTGGAAGTTCGACTCTTTCCGGGCGCACCAATTAGTTTATTTAACTTTGATATAAACTTATAAGTTTGATACTAATTTACCACTATGAGAGTGAGTAGAAATTCAAAATATATAATTCCTTATTTAGAGAAATTTTATGAGTCTACTTCATATTACTCTTATTCATTAATTCGATTTGTGGCAGGAATAATGATGGTACCTCATGGCTATAGTAAATTATTTGTTAATTTAGATGGTACGGTTGATTTTTTTAAAAGCGTTCAATTAGAACCTGCTTTTCCATTAGCAGTTTACATCGGCATTTTAGAATTTTTTGGTGGAATATTTTTAGCATTAGGTTTTTTAACTAGATTTGTAGCAATCCAATTAATTGGTCTCTTATCAGTTGCAACTTTTTATATTCATTTAAAAAATGGTTTTCTTTGGGTTAAAGGTGGATATGAATATCCATTATTTTGGCTGATAATAATGATCGCGATATTTTTTAAAGGCGGAGACAGAGTTTCAATAGATAACTCTCTTCCAAAAGAATTTTAATTTGTGTTTAGATATTTAAACAACCTTCCTTTAAATAAAGCAGTAATTGTTTTTTTAATACTTATTGCTACAGTGATATTATTGATCAGTCTGTACGTTTAATTTTTCTTTTACTAAAAGATTAATCGTTTTTTTAGTATTTTTTATTTGCAAAGGTAGATTTCCTATAAATTCACCATCACATTGAATAGGTACTTTTAATTTAGAATTTATAAAAATATCATCACTTATAATCTTAATTACTTTATTATTTTCTTCTAAATTTTGTCTTTTTAAAATTTTAAGGAAATTCTTTATAACGTCAAATCTCGTTAGATTAATAAATAAATAAGTAATCAATTTTTTTTCAAAAATGTCAGTATCTTTTGTTAATTGAAAAGCACCACCATAATGTTTAGCATTAGTTATGATGACCCAATTTGCTAGATAAACTTTATTATTTGCAAGAATTTTTAGCTCATATTTTTTAAAATAGATTAATTTTGCAAAGGAAATAATAAAAAATAATAATTTACCAAATATTTTTTTTAATAATAAATTCGATTGAATCGTTTCAACTATTGAAGCATCGTAACCAACTCCAGTCATTAAAAAAAATTTTCTATTATTTGCTTCTTGAATATGAATTTTTTTAATTTTTCCAGACAGTATAATTTGGGCTGCTTTACTAGGATTTTTACTAATATTTGCCTCATAGGCCCCTATATTTGCTGTTCCAAGTGGGATTATTCCAAGAGATGTTTTGTCATCCATCCCATTAATGACCTCATTTATTGTTCCATCACCACCAGCCGCAACGATAATGTCGAATTTTTTTATATGAACTTTGCAGAGTAGAGTAGCGTGACCAACTCTTTCTGTTGCAAATGTTTCAACGTGATTTTCTTTTTTTAAAATTTTTATAATTCTGTTGAGTAGAAATTTATTAAATAAACTTATTTTTGAGTTATATATAATGCAGATATTCTTCATAACTTTACATGAAGTTATTATTCGATTGATTATATAAAAAACATACTAAAATTTAGAGGATTGGTGAGCGCTTACATATTTGCTGTTAGGGAGATCTAGAGATAACTTAACTAGATTTAATTAACTTAAAGGATGCAAAGTACATAAGCACTCGGTTAAGTTGTGTATACTATTATTATTGCAAATTCATTAAAGAATTGTGAAATTTTAATTTACCTTAAATAAAATTTTTGCTTAAATTCAATCATGAAAATATCAAAGAAAAACTTTAAGAAGTTAAAAAAATTTATCAAAGGACTGAACAAAGAAGTTGTAAGCCTTAATAAGGAAGTTTCTAAGCTTAAATCTGAATTTAAAAAATTTAAGCCATACTCTCAGAAAAAAAAAGAAGCGGTAGTTATAGAGGCTCAAAATCAAACCCACTAAATCTAACGATCGGCTAGCCAGATATTCTGGTTAGCCGAAAGTTAATCCTTGTGCGTGATAAAAATACGCTCCAAGCCCAGAAGTAAATACAATATCTCCGTACAATCCATGTTCAATTGAAACTTTTATTAATGAATTATGTCTAGAATAGGACTCCGCCATTATTAAACCCCCAATAAAAGTAAAAAGAATTACGATAGGGTTTAAATAAATAATATGTGCAAAACTGAATAAGAAAGCATTTACAAAAATTAAAACTTTTTTATTTTTAAATAAATTGCCATATCTTTTAAAGAAGAAAGATCTGTAAACAATCTCTTGAGGGAAAGCTGATAAAATTGGATAAAGAAACATTATTAATAACCACAAAAAAAAGTGAGAGCGAGGAAGATTTAAAAATTTAGATGGATCAAAAAAATAAGAAAAGGTTAAAACTAATGTGGCAATAATTAAAAACTTATAAAAAATAATTTTAAGATATTGATCAAATTTAAAATCTTTGAGATTAATTAAAGTAACTTTCTTATATTTTAAATAACAAACACAAATTATGGCGACCGCTGTCAGAGCTGAAAACATAGCGATGTTGGAATTTGTTGGAATTAAGATAATTGGAATAATTATAAAAAATACAAAAATTTCTATAGATTTTGTTATTTTTACCATCTGGCAATTCTTTTATCAGAAATTTTTATTTGTTAAGCAAAAACTTTAAAGAATATTGAGAATAAATTCAATTTTAACAATTTTGTAACAATAACATGTTCAATTCATGGTTGATGATTCGAAATGAAATTAAATGCTAAAAAAAGAGTCTTTTAAAAATAGAATTGATAAAATTTTAAATTATAAAAGTATTTGGATTTCAGATCTTCATTTAGGGACCAGAGGCTGCCAATCAGAACTTTTGTTGGAATTTATAAGACATACACAATCAGAAAAACTTTATTTAGTTGGCGATATAGTTGACGGTTGGGCTTTAAAAAATACTTGGTATTGGCCTCAATCTCATAATGATGTTGTTCAAAAAATTTTAAAAAAAGCTCGTCATGGGACGCGCGTATTTTATTTATCTGGTAATCATGATGAGATTTTAAGAAAATTTATACCTATAAATTTTGGTGGAGTTGAAATTGCAAATCAGGTCATCCATGAAACTATTGATAATAAAAAGTACCTAGTTGTTCATGGAGATCAATTTGATGGAATTATTCAATGTGCTAAATGGCTTGCAATACTAGGTTCTCTTACTTATGATTTTTTAATTTATTTTAATCGTTATATAAATTTTTTCAGAAAAAAATTAGGTTACGAATATTGGTCATTATCTAAATATTTAAAATTTAAAGTTAAAAATGCTGTTAAATTTATAAGTGAATTTGAAAAATTAGTGGGAAACTATGCAAAACAATACAAGGTTGATGGAATTATTTGCGGACATATTCATCACGCTAATATGCAGTATATCGATGATATTCATTATATTAATGATGGAGATTGGGTTGAAAGTTGCACGGCATTAGTTGAACATTTTGATGGAAGATTAGAACTAATTAATTGGATAGAAAAAAGACAAGAATTGTTTACAGAAAATCAAGATGTAGAGCAGCTTAAAATTGCTTCTTAATGAAAAGTTATAAAATTCTTATTGTTACAGACGCTTGGCATCCCCAAGTAAATGGTGTTGTAACAACTCTAAGTTATTTAGTAGAAGAACTTAAAAAACAAAATCATGAGGTTTTTTTAATAACACCAAATGATTTTATTACAATTCCTTGCCCTACATATCCTGAAATAAAATTATCAATTAATGCTTATCCTAAAGTTTATAAAAAAATTAAAGAGATTAATGCGCATATAGTTCATATAGCAACAGAAGGACCACTTGGATTTTTTGCAAGAAGATATTGTATGAAAAATAGTATAAAATTTACTTCTTCTTTACATACTAAATTTGCTGAGTACGTAAATAAAAGAACACATATTCCAGTTAGTATTGGATATTCTTTTTTGAGGTATTTTCATAAACCTGCCAATAAAATCTTAGTTACAACTAAGAATATGGAAAATGAGTTAACAAAGAGAAATTTTAAAAATTTAATTGTATGGAGCAGAGGCGTAAATAGGAATATTTTTGGTAAAGTGGAAAAAGCAAATGTTTTTTTACCTTCGCCGATTTACATTTACGTCGGTAGAGTTGCCATTGAAAAAAATATTGAGGCTTTTTTAGATATAAAAATTGAAGGCTCAAAGATTGTGGTTGGGGATGGACCTCAATTTAATGAGCTTAAAAAAAAATATAAAGACGTTTTGTTTACCGGAATGTTAAAGGAAAAAGAAGTTGCCTCCTATCTTGCGGCAAGCGACGTTTTTGTATTTCCAAGTAAAACAGATACTTTTGGAATTGTTATTATTGAAGCATTGGCAGCAGGCGTTCCAGTTGCAGCCTATCCAGTGACAGGTCCCCTAGATATCTTGCAAAATACTAAGGCTGATTGTTTAGATTGGGATTTAAAAGAATCTATGAAAAAAGCTTTGAATATCAAGAAAGAAGAATGCAAAGAAATTGCAAAGCAATATACATGGGAGAATTGTGCAAAAGTATTCTTACAAACTGCTAGTGTAAATTTACAATTTTGAGAGTTTCAGATCGTAAACTTTCAGCGATCTCAGAGTTATTCATTTTATGAAAAAGCTGACAATCTAATAGCTCGCCGCATTCAGCATCAAATTTTTTATTGGATTTATTAATCAACTCCCTTGCAAACAGAATTCGTCTTAATTTATAGTTAATAATACCGGTAAGTTGAAATAAAAAACTATTTTGACCACGACAGTAGACTGGTAGAATTTTACAATTAACTTTTCTTACAATTGATCCAATTAAGGGCTTCCATTCTTTTTCTACGGCTTTTTTAAAAAGCCTTTCAGAGGTTGCAACTTCTCCTGAGGGAAAAATAATGACTAGTCCTCCTTTATTTATAAATTCAATAGTATCATTTTTTGATTTTATATTAATTTTTGCAGCATCTTTGCTCATATCTAATCTTAAAGGAAAAAGATAATCTCTTATATGATCAATTGCCGACAGCTCTTCATTAATTAATATTCGGTAATCTCTTCTCAATTTTGCAACTTCAGAGCAGATAATTAATCCATCGAGTATTCCAAAGGGATGATTAGATACAATAATACAAGGACCTTGCTTTGGAATGCGTTCTGCATCTTTGAGAGAATGCTCTATTTTTAAAATTTCTAAAGTTTTTTTCCAAAAATTATTCTGTAACTCTGGATTAGAATAATTTCTTTTATAAAGCTGTTTAAGATAAGAAAATCCAAATAATTTTTCTATAATCGTGTGTAATAATTTTTTGATCATAAATAATCAAAAAATTATAAACTAAATTTTTTTAAATATTCAGGTTTAATTGCTTTGAATGGAAGATATATAAAAACATCTGTTGTTTTAAATAATTTATCTACAACCGCACCATCACCTATTTTAGCGCCTAATCTTAAATAAGCTTTAATAAGTGGAGGTAATTTTTTAATAATTGAAAGGTCAGAAATGCTCTCCGTTGGTACTAAATTCATTTCAGTTTTTTTTGAAAAAATTGCATCAACTCTTATATTCTCCGGCATTAAAAATTTTTGATATAAATAAGATAATTCCTCTTTAATTACATCTGGATTTTCTTCTAAAAAACTTGCCATTCCAAAAAGGACATCATTTTTATTATGCTGAACATATTCATTAATTTTTGACCACATTAAATGGAGAACATTTTTTTTTCTAAACTGTTGAGATACACAAGATCTGCTTAATTCTAATCCATTCTGTGGTCTGTCTTGTGATTTATATAATGTATTTAAATTAAACTCCTCAGAGGAATAAAACCCACATTGTTGCAGAGCTACCTTTTGCTGAAGCAATCTATAAGTCCCAACAATTTTAGTTTTGCTAAATTTTGATGCTTTAAAAGTAACTATAATATGATCGCTATATTTATCGAATTTATCAGCATCCCTTTTAAAAGAACTTAAATTGAAAATTTTTTGGCCGTTTCTTTCATTAAAAAATATTTTATATCGAAGTCTTTGAGCTTTTCTAATTTCACTTTTGCTATTAGCTAAATAACAATTAAATACAGGTTGAAAAAAATTACTTGTTGAGACAAAAAAATTTTTAGGTAAATACTTGGTTTTTAAATTATCTATGATTACCATTGAAGCTCCAATTAGGTGATTTGTATGTAAGTAAAATGAAATTTATGTTTCATTTTTGTTACGTAGATTAATAGAATAAGTAATGATTTAATTGGACATGACGAAACAATGTTAAAATTATTTATTTTTATAGGACTTCTAACGAATATTTGTAGTTACTTATATTTTTCCTTTCCATTACCAATATTATTTGTAAATGCATTTTTGTTATTATTTGTTTATTTATTTAAAGAGATTAAAATTGAAGAAAGTTCTAATAAAAACAATTTAATTATTAATAACGACAGTTTATTAAATAAGAATCTTCAAGAATTTTTTGTAAATCACTTACAAGAGATTGTAATTATTATTAATAAATTTAATATAATTACTTTTGCAAATATTCCTGCACTAAATTTTTTTGGTAATAAATTAATAGGTCAAAACATTGGATCTGAATTGAGAATCCCAGATTTGTTAGATGCCATAGATCATAACAGACAAGATAAATTAATTAAAAAAATTGATTTAGAAATCAAGTTTCCTACATATAAATATTTAAAAGCAGATATTATTTCTGCAGAACTAGAAAATGTAATTGTAATTATGAGAGATTACACAGAAGTAAAAAAGTCACAAGATCTTAGATCTGACTTTGTTGCAAATGTAAGTCATGAATTAAAAACTCCATTGACTTCTATAAAGGGATTTTTAGAAGTAATTGAAAGTTCAGCTAAAGATGATCCTCAAATGCAGAAAAAATCTATTAAGATCATGCAAAACCAAGCTAACAAAATGCAGATTTTGATAGATGATCTTTTAATGTTAAATAGAATTGAGCAACAAGAACATATTAAGCTTAGAGACAAAGTAAGCATTAATGAAGTTTTAAAAGAAGTTATTTCAAATTGTACCGAGTTAGTTAATGAAAAAAGTATTAATATAAAATTTATTAACTCAAAAAAAGATTTTTTAGTTAAAGGCGATAAAGAAAAGCTTAATATTTTATTTAAGAATATTTTAGATAATGCAATTAAGTATTCATCACCTAATACAGAAATTAGTCTTGAAGCGAATTTAAAGAATGGAAAAGTGCTTATTGTGATACATGATCAAGGAATAGGAATACCTAAAAAAGACATCCCAAGAATTACTGAAAGATTCTATAGATCAGATAATGGAAAAAAATTAAAAATTGAAGGAACGGGTATTGGCTTATCTATTGTAAAACACATTATTAATCAGCACGAAGGAGAATTGAGAATCTCTAGTATTGAAGGAAAGGGATCCACCTTTACCGTTGAATTGAACGAATTTAATAATTCTTAAAAATCCAATAAATCATTAAATTTTTTTTCTAAACACAACTAAGAATTTAGTTTTTGTAATAAATCTTTAATAAAACTGTAACATAATAGCACATCAGAAAGCATAAAAGACCCAGATTAAATTAATTAAACTAAGGAAATAAAAATGAAAAAAATTAAGTTTATTTTATCATTTGTTTTAGCGTTGTTAATTTCAACAAGCGCTTTTGCAATTGAAATCACAGGTGCAGGAGCCTCGTTTCCAGCGCCTATTTATACTAAATGGGCTGAAGAATATAAAAAAATCTCAGGAGACAGCCTAAACTACGCTTCAATTGGTTCAGGTGGTGGAGTTAAACAAATAAAAGAAAAAACAGTTGATTTTGGTGCAACTGACAATCCATTAAAAGGTGAAGATCTAGAGAAAGATGGAATGGTACAATTTCCAGCAATTATAGGTGGAGTTGTTGTAATATTTAATCTTGATGGATTTACGCCAGGAGAATTAAAAATTGATGGCGATACTACTGCAAAGATTTTTGCAGGAGAAATTGAAAAATGGAATGACAAGCAAATTGCTGCTTTAAATCCAGGAAAAAAATTACCAGATCAAGCTATTACAGTTGTAACAAGATCAGATAGCTCAGGAACAACAGCTATTTATACTGACTATCTATCTTCAGTAAGTGCATCTTGGAAAGAAAAAATTGGTAAAGGTGGCACAGTTAATTGGACTGCTAAATCAAACGTAGGTGGAAAAGGTAATGAAGGCGTTGCAGCAAACGTAACTAGAATTAAAGGCGCGATTGGTTATGTTGAATATGCTTATGCAAAATTAAACAAGATACCACACTTGAGTATGAAAAATCATGATGGTAAGTTTGTACAGCCTGATCTTACTTCATTTGGCGCAGCAGCGGCTAATGCTAATTGGGCAGGCACACCTGGCATGGGTATCTCTCTTGTTAATCAAAAAGGTGAAAAATCTTGGCCAATTACAGGCGCATCTTTTGTTTTGATGTACAAAGACTCGGCAAATAAACAAAAATCAAATGCAGCTTTGAAATTTTTTGAGTGGTCATTCAAAAATGGTGGTAAATCTGCTGCAGAGCTAGATTACGTTGCTCTTCCCGCAAATGTTACTGACTACATTTCTAAAAACGTTTGGAGTCAAATTAAAAAATAAATTAGTTAATTGTCGAATTACCCCAGTCTCACAACTGGGGTAATTTGTTGATCTGGCCTTATTAAATATTAGAAAAATGCTTAAAACAGCCAAAACCAAAGTAGTTAAAATACAAAGAGTACAGGATTTTATCTTTCATAAATTAACTCTTTTTTTTGCAGCTTTGGTCTTAATTTTTCTAGTAGGAATTATTTTATCTTTAATTGTAAGTGCTTGGCCTACTTTTAAAGAATTTGGTTTTAAATTTTTTATTAGTACCGATTGGGATGTAGTAAATTCCAAATTTGGAATGGTCATTTCTATTTATGGTACTCTTATATCAGCATTAATAGCTTTAATTATTGCCGTTCCTTTAAGTTTTGGAATAGCTTTATTTTTGACGGAAATATCTCCCAACTGGCTAAAAAGACCTTTGGGTACCGCTATAGAATTGTTAGCCGCCATACCTTCAATTATTTATGGGATGTTTGGTTTATTTGTTTTTGCTCCTATTTTCGGAGATTATATTCAACCAGTTTTGCAATTAGTATTTGGAAAAATTCCTATTATAGGAGCTTTATTTGTCGGGGCACCTAATGGAATAGGAATGTTGTGTGCGGGAATTATTTTAGCATTTATGATCATACCTTTCATTGCCTCAGTGATGAGAGATGTATTTGAGATAGTTCCATCAGTGCTAAAAGAGTCGGCATACGGCATTGGATGTACAAAATGGGAAGTTGTTAGCAAAATCGTATTTCCCTATGCAAGAAATGGTGTTGTAGGTGGCGTGATGTTAGGTTTAGGAAGAGCTTTGGGAGAAACTATGGCTGTAACTTTTGTTATAGGAAATGCAAATAGAATTAATGCTTCTTTATTTGCGCCTGGCTCTTCAATTGCATCCACCTTAGCAAATCAATTTGGTGAAGCCGAGCCTGGATTGCACTATTCATCACTTTTTGCTTTAGGACTTGCATTATTTATAATTACATTTGTTGTTTTAGGTTTAGCAAAATTTATGTTGTTTAGTATGGAGAAAAAAGAAGGGATCAAAACCTAAAATGAATAACTCAATATATAAAAGTAGAAAAAGAAAAAATTTTGTTGGTTTATTTTTATCAAATGCAGCTATGATTGTAGGCATCAGTGCTTTAATTTGGATTTTGATTGTACTTTTTTCTAAAGGTTTTGTTTCTTTAATTAGTTTAGATATTTTTATTAAAAGTACACCAGCTGCGGGATCAGCGGGCGGAGGTTTGGCAAATGCAATTTTAGGAAGTTTAATGATAGTTTCTTTAACGACTATAGTCAGTACGCCAATTGGAATATTAGCTGGAATTTATTTATCGGAATATGGCAATAAAAACTTAGTTGCATCAATTACTCGTTTTGTTTCTGACATCATGTTGTCAGCGCCATCTATAGTGATTGGTTTATTCGTTTATGCTATTTATGTTTCTAAAGTAAAACATTTCTCAGGATATGCAGGATCATTAGCTCTTTCGTTGCTTGCCATACCGGTTATTTTAAGAACTACAGAAAATATTTTACGTCTTGTGCCAACACAATTAAGAGAAGCGGCTTATGCCCTAGGAGCTCCAAAATGGAAAGTTTCTTTAAAAGTTGTTTTGCGTTCAGCAAAAGCGGGTGTTATGACTGGGATTTTACTTGCCATTGCAAGAATTAGTGGGGAGACTGCACCATTATTGTTTACTGCTCTTAATAATCAATTTTTCTCTTCAGATATGAATAAACCAATAGCCAACTTACCAGTGGTTATTTATCAGTTTGCTTTAAGCCCATATAAGAATTGGATCGATTTAGCTTGGGGTGGAGCTTTATTAATTACTTTAACCGTTTTAATATTAAACATTATAGCAAGAGTTTTTTTAAAGGAGAAAACAGCATGACAAAAAATGCTATCGAAGTAAAAAAATTAAATTTTTATTACGGAAAATTTAAAGCTTTAAAGGACATCAACTTAAATATTGAGGAAAAAAAAATTACAGCTTTTATAGGACCTTCAGGCTGTGGAAAATCAACTCTTCTTAGAACATTTAATAGAATGTACGATTTATATCCCGATCAACGTGCTGATGGAGAAATTAATTTATACGGAGAAAATATTCTTAATCCAAAGCTTGATTTAAATTTATTAAGATCAAAAGTGGGTATGATTTTTCAAAAACCAACACCATTTCCTATGTCTATATATAACAATATAGCGTTTGGAGTACGTTTGTATGAAAATTTAAATCAAAAATCTATGGATGAACGTGTTGAATGGGCTTTAAAAAAAGCTGCGTTATGGAATGAAGTGAAGGATATTTTAAATCAAAGCGGACTTTCCTTGTCAGGTGGTCAGCAACAACGCCTATGTATAGCCCGAGGTATTGCTGTAAAACCTACAGTATTACTACTAGATGAACCAACATCTGCATTAGATCCCGTTTCAACAAATAAAGTAGAAGAGTTAATAAATGAATTAAAAAAAGACTACACCATCGCAATTGTTACACACAATATGCAACAAGCGGCGCGTATTTCTGATTTTACAGCTTTCATGTACTTAGGTGATTTAATGGAATTTAATAAAACAAAACAAATGTTTCTTAAGCCAGACCGTAAAGAAACTGAGGATTATATCACGGGTCGATTTGGTTAATTTTATGATGAAATTAATTATATATAATTTTTTTTTTACAATAAGAACCAAAGTGTATAATAATAATTTAACTTGGAGGCTTAAATAAAATATGACTGAACACATTGTAACTTCATTTGAAGGTCAGTTGCAAAATCTACATAATACAGTAATTAAAATGGGCGCTTTAGCGGAGAGTCAGTTCTCCAGCTCTATTAGTGCTTTGCAAAAAAGCGATCAAGATTTAGTAGATAAAATTATTGGAAAAGATGAAAGAGTTGATGAGTTTGAAAAAAAAATTGAGACACAAGTGATCGACCTTATAGCTTTACGCCAACCTTTGGCCATTGATTTAAGAGAAACAGTTTCTGCGATGAAAATATCATCAGAACTTGAACGAATTGGTGATCTTTCAAAAAACATTGCAAAACGATCAAGAATTTTAAAATTAACTTTAGACCCTAAAATTACAACGGATATAAAAAATTCTGCAGAATTTGTTCAGAAAAACCTAAAGCTTACGATGGATGCTTATGCAAAAAGATCAGCAGAAAGCGCTTTAGAGGTTTGGGGGAAAGATAAAGAAATTGATGATTCAATTAATTTGTTAATGGAAGAATTATTAAAATTTATGAAGTTAAATAAGAAAAATTTAGAAGATGGAACCCATCTTTTATTTATAGCCAAAAATATTGAACGAATTGGTGACCATGCAACTAATATCGCAGAACATATTTATTTTTTAATCAAAGGAACACAAATTAAAGGTCAAAGACCTAAAGGACAGGACTCCATAGTATCGGGCAAATAACTTAATGTCAGCGAACATAGTAACAGTTGAAGATGAAAAACCTTTAATCACTCTCCTAAAATATAATTTAGAAAAAGAAGGATATAAAGTTAAGAACGCTGAGACCGGTCAAGAAGCATTACAGTTAATCAAAAATTCAATACCAGATATTGTAGTTTTAGACTGGATGTTGCCAGATTTTTCAGGAATAGAAATTTGTAAACAAATTAAGAGAGATAAAAAATTAAAAACAATACCAGTGCTAATGTTAACAGCAAAAAGTGAAGCAGAAGATAAAATTATAGGATTTGAAAGTGGCGTTGATGATTATTTAACAAAACCTTTTAACAATAAAGAATTAATTTTAAGAATTAAATCTTTATTAAAAAGATCAAAACCATCCTTACTTGAAGATTTGGCAATTTTTAAAGATTTAAAAATTGATCGTATCACAAGAAAAGTTTTTAGAGATGATAAGGAAATTAAACTAGGACCAACAGAATACAAGTTATTAGATTTTTTAATTAAAAGTCCCCAAAGAGTATATTCGCGAGAACAACTTTTAAATAACGTTTGGGGAGAAAGTATTAATGTTGAAAATAGGACTGTTGATGTTCATATCAGAAGATTAAGAAAGGCAATAAACATTGATAAAAAGAGTGATTTAATTAGAACTGTTAGATCGTCAGGTTATTCTTTAGATTATTAGATTAAGTCTATTGGTCTTTTAAAAAAAATTAATTTACCTCTTCGTTTGTTAAGATTTTTCCATTTTTTTATAGAAAAAGTTATTTTTGTAATTGCCGATGTACTAAATTTTTTTTCTTTAAAGAAAAAATAATTTTTTTTTATTAGTTTATTAACTAAATTTTTACAAGCTGGCTCATGATTAATAAGAAGAATATTTTTATATTTTTTTTTAGTACTTTTTATTATATTAAATATTTTATTCTCATCTGTTAAATATAATTTTTTAGATAATATTACTCTCTTAATTTTTATTTTTTTTTTTAATAATTTAAAAGTATGTGTAGTTCTTTTAGAAGATGAAACGTAGGCAAAATCAAATTTTGTTTTTTTGTTTTTTAGAAATTTGATTATAAATTTTATATCCTTTTTTCCTTTCGAAGATAGAGGTCTCTCAAAATCGTTAATATTAGCGACATTCCAGCTAGATTTGGAATGTCTCATGACATATAAATTTAACATTGTTGTAATATATTAAATCACAAATTTTTAAATAAACTCACATGCAAAGAAAAGAAAAAAAATTAAACAAGTATATTAATCGAGAAATATCTTGGTTAAAATTTAATTTACGTGTTCTTGCTGAGGCTTCAAATTTAAAAAACCCTATATTAGAACGTCTAAAATTTCTATCAATTGCAGCAAATAATTTAGATGAGTTCTTTATGGTCAGAGTTGCTGGAATTTATAATCAAATTAAAGATAAAGTTTCCTTTTTATCTCACGATGGACTTACATGTGAAAAACAACTTGAGCGTATAATTATTAAAACAAAAAGGTTATTATCTACTTCAAATGAAGCCTGGTCGAATTTAAAAGTTGATTTAAACAAAGAAGGAATACTATTTGCCTCTTATCGTGACCTTAATAAATCAGAAAAAGTTAGATTAAATAAGATTTTCAGAGAAAATATTTATCCAATATTAACTCCATTGGTTATAGACCCATCTCATCCTTTTCCATTTATACCTAATAAAGGACATTTTTTAGTGATGTTATTAAATAAAAGAAACAAGAGTAAAAAGTTTTTTGCTACAATTTTAATCCCAAATAATATTGAACGTTTTATTAATGTTAGCAATAGAGAAGATATAAAAAAATATTTGAGCATTGAACATATTGTTAGTAATTACGTAAATTATTTATTTCCAGGTTATCATCTAAATAAATACACATCAGTTAGAATCATAAGAGACAGTGATATTGAATTTGAAGAAGAAGCAGAAGACTTAATAATGTATTTAGAAAAAGCTTTAAAGAAAAGACGAAGAGGTCGTATTGTTAAATTAGAAATAAGATCTAATGCCGATCCTTTACTAAAAAAATTTGTTTATAAAAAATTAGAAGTAACAGACGATGAAGTATACGAGATGGATAGTTTCGTTGGAATGCATCAGATTAGTCAAATTTATAATAAAAAAAATGCAAATTTAGTATTTAAATCATTTAGCCCAAGACAAGTTGAAAGATTAAAACAATTTAATAATGATTATTTTGCAACAATTAAGGCTAAAGATTTTATAGTTCATCACCCTTACGAGACTTTTGATGCTGTTATTCAGTTTTTAACGCAGGCCGCTGAAGACCCTAATGTTATTGCTATAAAACAAACTCTTTATAGAACTACTTCTGACTCACCAATTGTTAAAGCATTATTGCTCGCAGCAGAAAAAGGTAAATCAGTTACAGCTGTAGTAGAGGTTAAAGCAAGATTTGATGAAGAGAACAATATTAGTCTAGCCTCTACACTTGAAAAAGCGGGTGTGCAAGTTGTATACGGTTTTGTAAAATTAAAAACACACGCAAAAGCTAGCTTAATTGTGAGAAAAGAAAAAAGTAAATTAGTTAGCTACGTACATCTTGGCACCGGTAATTATCATCCTATTAATGCAAAAATATATACGGACTTATCTTTTTTTAGTTCAGATAAAATTATTTGCGAAGATGTTGAGAAATTCTTTAATTATATAACTACTTATGCTAAGCCTAAAAAATTAAAAAAATTAATTTTATCTCCGATATCTTTAAGAACGAAATTATATTCATTAATAGATCAAGAAATTGAAAATAAATTAAAAAGTAAGCATGCTGAAATATGGATAAAACTTAATTCTTTAGTAGATAAAGCAATGATCGATAAATTGTACCAAGCATCTAACGCTGGAGTTAAAATTTGCTTATTTGTTAGAGGTATTTGTTGTCTTAAACCTGGTATAAAAGGACTCTCAGAGAATATTATTGTAAAAAGTATTGTAGGGAGATTTTTAGAACATTCAAGAATTTACTGTTTTGCAAATGGGGAAATAATGCCAACAAGATCTAATCTTGCATTCTTTAGCTCAGCAGATTTAATGACAAGAAATTTAGATCGAAGAGTTGAATTATTAATACCGATAGAAAATTCCACAGTACATGAGCAGGTATTAGATCAAATCATGCTTGCTAACTATAAAGATGCTGAAAATAGTTGGTTCTTAAAATCTGATGAAAGTTATGAAAAAATTAAAGCAACAGCAGAGAATAATTTTTCTGCACACAATTATTTCATGAAAAACCCTAGTTTGTCTGGTAGAGGTAATTCTATTAATTTAAGTATGCCTGAAAAATTAAGATTAGTTAAATAATTTAATAATGATCGCTCGAGAAAGAGATTTTATAAATAAAGAAGCAATTATAGATCTTGGATCTAATTCCATCCGAATGTTAATTTACGATAATATTTTAAATTCTCAAATACCAGTTTTTAATGAAAAAGCAGTTTGCCAATTAGGAAAAAATCTAGATCGTACTGGAAAGCTTGATCCAAAAGGAGCTGAATTTGCTCTGACTGTTTTAAAAAGATTTAAGCAGATACTTAGCAACCTTAAGGTTAAAAAATATAAAGCAATAGGAACCGCCGCCCTTCGAGAAGCAACTGATGCTAAAGAATTTATTATTAAAGCACAAAAAATAATTAAAAAGAAAATTGTAATTTTATCTGGAAATAAGGAAGCTGAAAATTCTGCTCTAGGTGTCATTATAGGCTTTCAAAAAGTAAATGGAGTTGTAGCAGACCTAGGCGGAGGAAGTTTAGAACTTGCGAGAGTAGAAAAAAATATTATTCACGAGAAAATATCGCTCCCGCTTGGGGTTTTGAGGCTTTTTAACCAACCAAAAAGAAATAAGAATAAGGTAAGAAAAATTATAAGTTTTTATTTAAATAAAATTGAATGGTTAAGAAAAAATAAGATCAAAAATCTTTATTTATGTGGAGGAACATGGAGGACCTTTATGAATGCACACATGATAAAGAGTGATTACCCCTTAGCTATTTTGCATCAATATAAACTTTCAGGTTTTGAAACTTTAAAATTTGCAAATAAATTAAATTCAATAAAAGCAATTAAATATGAGAAATTAGCTTCAGCCACTAAATCAAGGACAAATTATATTCCAATAGGAGGCTTCATATTATCAAATCTTATTAGAATTTGTGACCCTGTTAATGTGTTTCTATCGCAATCAGGAGTTAGAGAAGGCTCCTTAATAAGCAGATCTCATTTAAGAGTTTTACAGAATAATTCCTTAAATAGATCCGTTCATTTTATTTCACACAAAAAAGCAGATTACGCCGCAAATTATCTAAAACTATATAATTTTATTAAAAATCTTTTTTTAAGTAATGAAAAACATTTTCCTCATAGACTTTTACTACCTGCCTGTTCTTTAAGTAATTTTGATTGGGGCTTAGGGGTTTATCAAAGGGCTGAATTAGTCTTTCAAGAAGTTATTAATGCACCTATCTTAAAATTATCTCATAGTGATAGAATTAAACTTGGATTAGTTTCTTTTTGGAGACACTGTTCTACTAAATATTATCCAAATGTTGAGTTTGTAAAATTATTAAGCAATGAAGAAATTGTAGCGTGTAAGCAGATAGGAGCAGCATTACGATTAGCATCTTCAATTGGAGTTATATCTAATATATTCTTTGATAAGATAAAAATTTACAAGAGTAGCAACAAAGATTTAATTCTAAAAGTTTCTAAAAAAGATACACAAGTAATTTCTAATCAAGTTCAAAAAAGATTAAGATCTTTAGGTGAGGAAATGAAATTAAAATCTAAGATTATTTACACTAATTAAGCAGATTTAATTTTCTTTTCAAGAAACTCTGGAAGCTCTTCTGTTGTTCCTTTTGTATTTCTATCTTCTTCTTCATTTTTCCAACCCTTAGGTTGATAAGCATGAAGTACGTGTAATTTACAATAAACTCTTTCCTCCATAGGATTTCTTCCGCAGAAGTAAAAATTAGCTTCATCCGGATGTCCAATAGGCCATCTACAAGTTTTTTCATTTAAATTTTCTAAACTCGTTGGATTTTCAGGCTCAAAATCTTTTTCAATAACAATAGCTCTAAGACCACGAGGCTTTCTTAATCTTTTTAAAGGAACGCTATTTTTGTGGTGGAATTTATTTTCACTTTTTTGAATGTAAATATTTCTAGAATGCGATCTTCCAGCAAGACCTAAACGGTGTGATTTTCCAATGACTGCATTTCTAGAAATACCATCACCTAGCATTGCAGCTATTTGGCTCGCAGTATGACCTTCGTTCCAAAGTTTTTTTAACTGCTCAGTTTTTTCTGGTGTCCATCCCATAAAAGCTGGTTAAATACTATATGTAGTCTAAGCTAAAGTAAATTATACTATATATGGGTTAAAAAAATGTAGATAAATCAGTGATTTATTTAATTTACATAAATTTATCCACATTTATCTATATATTTCAATAATACTTAAAAACATGAGCGCAATTAAAGATTATAAAATTAGAATTCCACAAGTGATGTCCATTAACTGGATTGGATTTTACACGCTTTATAAAAAAGAAATTTTAAGATTTTTGAATGTTTGGATTCAAACAGTCTTTTCACCTGTTGTAACTCTAATACTTTTTTTAGCTGTTTTTACAATAGCTTTAGGACTTAATAGAAATAATATTTTAGGACACGAATATGGAGTGTTCATATTACCAGGCTTAATTTGTATGCAGATTTTGCAAAATGCTTTTGCCAATACTTCTTCATCACTGATGATTGCTAAAGTTCAGGGAAATATTGTTGATATATTGTTTCCACCACTTAGTCCTATGGAAGTAACAGCAGCGATGCTTTTAGGGGCCATCACAAGAGGTTTAATTATTGGATTTTTTTCTGTGTTAATCATCATCCCATTTGCACATGTTCCCGTTCATAATATTTTTATAATTCTTATATTTGCATTACTTGGATCATCAATGCTTGCTTGCTTAGGATTTATTACAGGATTGTGGGCTCAAAAATTTGATAATATGGCAACAGTTACTAACTTTATTGTTGTTCCTTTATCATTTTTGTCAGGAACATTTTATTCTATACAAAATCTACATTCAGTATTTTATTATATTAGTCACGCAAACCCTTTCTTTTATGCCATTGATGGATTTAGATATGGATTTTTAGGACAGGCCGATGGATCGATTGTTATAGGATTTTTTTACTTAACATTTATTAATTTAGCTTTGTGGGTAATATGTTATATCCTTTTTAAAAAAGGATATAGAATTAAAAGCTAGTTTCCATGAGTTCAATATTAGGTACATATAAAAGAAGAGAAGTTTCTTTTTCAGAAGGAAAAGGAGTTTATCTTACATCAACTACAGGAGAGAAATATTTAGATTTTGTTTCTGGTATTGCAGTAAATTCTTTAGGACATTGTCATCCGCATTTAGTTGATACTATAAAAAAACAATCTGAAAAATTATGGCATGTATCTAATGCTTTTACAATTCCTGAACAGGAAAGATTAGCTAAAAGATTAACGGATAATACTTTTGCCGATTTTGTTATATTTGTAAACTCAGGAGCAGAGGCAACCGAAGCAAGCATTAAAGTTGCAAGAAAATATTTTTTTGAAATTGGTCAGCCTGAAAGAAATAGAATTATTACTTTTGAAGGTGCTTTTCATGGAAGAACTTTAGCCGCTTTATTTGCTGCTAATAACAAAGAGCATACTTTAGGATTTGGCCCTAAAGTTGATGGTTTTGACCAAGTTCCATTTGGTGATCATGAGGCTTTAAAAAAAGCGATTACAAAAAATACTGCTGCAATTATGCTTGAAACGGTTCAAGGAGAGGGCGGGGTGAGAGTTGTTCCAGATTATTGTCTAAAGCCCTTAAGAAAGCTTTGCGATGATAATGGAATTTTACTTATTTTAGATGAGGTTCAGTGCGGAATTGGAAGAAGCGGTAAATTTTTTGCATTTGAGTGGGCTAATATTGTTCCAGACATCGTTCCAATTGCAAAAGGAATTGGAGGTGGTTTTCCAATAGGAGCTTGTTTAGTAAATAAAAAAGTCGCTGTTGGAATGAAACCGGGAACACATGGAAGTACATTTGGAGGCAATCCTTTAGCAATGAGCGTCGGTAATGCAGTATTAGATATTGTTTTACAAAAAGGATTTCTAGAAAATGTTCAAGAAGTTGGAAGTTATTTTGAGACAAAATTAAAAGAGGTTCAAAAAAAATATAGTAATGTTATTGAACAAGTAAGAGGTATTGGTCTTTTAAGAGGAATTAAGTTAAAAGTAGATAATAATAAGTTTTTAGATCATTTATTTCAAAATAAGATGCTAGCAGTAAAAGCTGGCGATAACGTTGTAAGATTATTACCCCCACTTATTATTGAAAAAAAAGATATTGATGAAGCAATAAGAATAATTGCAAAAACTTGTTCTGAATTTTAATTATGAAGCATTTTTTAGATTTAAGTTTGATTGATAAGAAGGAATTAAGACAGATTGTCGAAAATTCTAAGACTAGAAAAAAGAATAGAAATAATAAAGGCAAAGTTCTTGTTGATAAAGACAATCCTTTAGCAGGAAAGATGTTGCTGATGGTTTTTGAAAAACCATCTACAAGAACAAGATTATCTTTTGATTTAGCAATGAGACAGCTTGGTGGACAGACGATAGTTATTAATTCTGAAAATTTACATGTTGGCATTGGTGGCGAGACAATCGAAGATACTGCCAGAATCTTTTCAGTTTTCTCAGATATTATTATGCTTAGAACTTTTGAGCATAGTACTTTATTAAAATTCTCCGAGCTTCTTTCAGTGCCGATTATCAATGGACTTACAAATGATAGTCATCCTTGCCAGATTTTAAGCGATGTAATGACCTTTGAAGAAATCAAAGGATCTATTCAAGGAAAAAAAATAGCTTGGGTTGGTGATGGTAATAACGTTACCAATTCTTTAATGGAAGCAGCTGCTCAATTTGATTTTGAATTAAAAATAGCCTGTCCAAAAGATTATATGCCGTCAAAAAAAGTTATTGCTTGGGCTAAAAAGAAAAAGGCAGACATTGAGATATTGCATGATGCAAAAGATGCTGCTGATAATGCAGACTGTATTATGACAGATAAATGGATTTCTATGGGAGATAAAGGAAACTTAAGTAAAAAAAGAAAAGCATTTAAGAGTTTTCAAGTTAATAAAAAATTAATGAAAGTTGCAAAAAAAGATGCAATTTTTATGCATGATTTACCTGCACAAAGAGGAGAAGAAGTAAGTGCTGAAGTTATTGATGGTAAACAGTCAGTTGTCTGGCAACAGGCTGAAAATAGATTGCATTGTCAAAAGGGAATTATTGAGTGGTGCTTAAAAGGTAAATGATTGAAAGAGCAATTGTTTTAGCCGCAGGCTTTGGAAAAAGAGTTCAACCACTTACAAATGTTACTCCAAAACCATTATTAAAAATTAATAATGTTAGTTTGCTTGAAAATACCTTAAATTTTTTAAAAAAGTTTGGAGTTAAAAGTTTTGCGATTAATACTCATCATTTAGGAGATCAAATTATCTCTTTTGCTGAGAGTAATAAAAATAAATACGATATTAAAATTTTTAAAGAAAAGGATATTCTCGGTACTGGTGGTGGAATTAGAAACGCATTAGATTTTTTTCAAGATAAGCCTTTTATATCTATTAATAGTGATACAATTTGGTCTGATGAATATTTAAATCCTTTAAAAAATTTATATAAAAATTTTACCCAGCATAATGTGAATTCTGGTCTTTTGATGATTAAGAGAGAAAATAGTTTTGATAAAACTTTAAAAGGCGATTTTACTATAAAATCTGCACCTTTTTTATTTAGACAACCTGGAGATACTAATAGTTTAATTTTTACAGGATGTCAGATTATTAGTCCTGTTTTATTAAAAAATAAAAAAAATGAAAATTTTTCAATCCAACCAGTTTGGGATGAGGCTATTGCTGCGAAAAAAATGGTTGGAGAAGTTGCTCAAAATACATTTTACCACGTAACGGATCTTTCAATTTATGAGAAGTTAAAACAACTAGATCTTATTCGTTAATTAATATTTTTTTAGCTCTTTTATGATCAAGATATAAATATTTTGATAAAGTCATATCATCTTTGAATGTAATATGAATTGGATTTCCAGTTGGAATTTCTAATTCAACAATTGAGCCATCAGTAATATTAAATATTTTTTTGCAAAGTGATCTTAAGCTATTGCCATGTGCTGAAATGATCACATTTTTTTCTTTTTTTAAAACAGGCAAAATATTTTTCTCATAGTAAGGAATAACTCTTTTAAAAGTATCTTTTAAAGACTCCGTATCAGGAATTAAGTTTTTGTTAATATTTTTATATATTGGATAGTGAACCGGATGATCAGGATTACTTTTGTTCATTGGTGGTGGGGGAATATCATAACTTCTTCTCCAAATTTTTACCTGTTGTTCACCATGTTTTTTGGCAGTTTCTTCTTTATTAAGACCTTGCAAAGCTCCATAGTGTCTTTCATTTAACTCCCAGGCTTTAAATATATTTTTGATACTTAGATCTAGTTTTTTATTTATCTCGTCTAATGTCAAAATAGCTCTTTTTTGGAAAGACGTGAATGCAAAATTAAAATTAATATTAAGATTTTTGATTAAAGAACCTGCCTGTTGAGCTTCTTCTATTCCTTGTTTAGTAAGTTCAGAATCATACCATCCCGTAAATCTATTTTCTAAATTCCACTGACTTTGACCGTGTCTTACCAGAATTAAATTATACATTTTTTATTTTTTAAATTGTGATACTAAAAATTTATGAGTGATTATAAATTATTTTATATGACTTGTAAGAATAAAGTTGAAGCAAATAAAATCGCTTATGATTTAGTCAAAAAAGATCTAGTTGCCTGTGCAAATATTATTCCAAGTATAAAATCTTATTTTAAATGGAATAATAAAAAAATTAATTCTGTAAAAGAAAGCATTCTTATTGGCAAAACGATAAAGAAAAATATAAATAAAATTATTACGCATGCAAAAAAAATTAGTTCATATGAATGTCCGTGTATTGTTTTTGTAGATATAAAAAATGGTAATAAAGATTTCTTACGTTGGATTAAAAACTCTACCAAATAGAATTATTTAAACTAAGTTTAGTTTAATGATTCGAAATAGATTTAAATTATTATTATATTTATCTCTTCTATTTATTACTTCTTGTATTTCTGCCCCAAGGGACACTTCTAATACATGCCTAATGTTTACTGATAATTATTTTTGGTACAAGTTTGTAAAAAATTCAGAGAAAAAATGGGGGGCTCCTGTAGAATTGCAGATGGCAATTATTCAAAGAGAATCTGATTTTGATTGGTTAGCAGCTCCAGAGTGGGATAAATTATTTAAAGTTATTCCTTATAAAAGAAAGTCGAGTGCATTTGGATATTCTCAGGCTGTAAACAAAACTTGGGACCAATTTGTACGCGAAACAGACCAGCCACTTGCTCTTAGAATAAGTTTTAATGATTCAGTGGATTTTATTGGTTGGTATATTAACAAAAGTAATCAGATATTAAAAATCCCAAAAGATGATTACTTTAAACAATATATTGCCTATCACGAGGGCTGGGGAAATTTTAAGGATTATAAAAAATCACCAAAAGTTATCCCTTATGCAAGAGAAGTTGATAGAGTTGCAAAAAAATATAAAGCACAACTTAATCAGTGTAAAAATCAGTTAACGACGAATAAGTATTTTATTTACTAGAAGCTTCTTTTAATTGCTTTTCAAGCTCAATCTCAACAGCATCGATTCTGCCAGTATTTTTTCCAATAATTAAATACATCACCGGTATTACATAAAGAGTAAAAAGTGTTGCAAAAAACATTCCCATAAAAATAACAATACCAACAGTTGCTCTACTTGCAGCACCAGGACCTGTTGCTATAATTAATGGCACAACCCCTATGATGGTTGCAACTGAAGTCATTAAAATAGGTCTTAATCTAACTCTACATGATTCAATAATTGCCTCTTTTAATTGCAGACCTTGAGTTCTTAATTGATTTGCAAATTCTACTATTAAAATACCATTCTTGGCGGCAAGACCGATTAAGACAATTAATGCAATTTGACTGTAAATATTTAATGAACTACCAATGATCCAAAGTCCAATAATTCCCCCAAGAATAGCAAGAGGAACGGTCAACATAATAGTTAATGGATGCTTCCAGCTTTCAAATTGAGCAGCCAAAGACAAATAAGCAGTAAATAATGCAAGAATGAAAATAAAATAAATATCAGAACTTGTATTTTTAAATTCTAAAGACTCACCTTTATAATCAATCCTAGCAGTTGGTGGCAGTTTTTCTTTTGCAACATTTTCTAAATAATTTAGCGCTTCACTAATAGTATAATTTCCAACTAGTCTTGCAGAAATAGTAACAGCTCTTTGTCTGTTATATCTGTTTAAAGATGTATAAGTAGATTCCTCATAAAAAGTTGCAACGCTTGTAAGCGGGACTAGTTTTCCAGAACTAGATCTTACAGCTACTTTATTTAAATTAGAGGGTTCTTGTCTATTTTTAACATCCGCTTGTAGCATTACAGAATATTCTCTTCCTTCTTTTGTGTATTTTGTAACTTCTTTAGAACCAAACATCGTCTCAATTGTTTTTGCTATGGAGTCGATAGAAACCCCTAAGTCTGCGGCTTTATCAGTATTAATTTTAATTTTTAATTGAGGTTTAGTTAAATCTAAATCGTCATCTACGTTAACTAAATTTTTATTTTTTATTACTTCTGTCTTTAATATTTCTTTCCATTTAATTAATTCTTCATAAGTGTTACCTTTTAATACAAATTGAACTGGTTTTTCACCAGCTCCGCCTCTTAATCCTTGAGGCATAATTGGAAAAGCTTTAACACCAGGAAAAGAATTTAATTGCTGAAATATTCCACCTAAATTTTGATTAGAAAATTTTTTTCGTTTTCCCCAATCCTCAAGCAAAACTACTAAAAAACCTGTGTTTACTTGATCAATACCACTTTGAAATCCAGGAACTCTTGCTAAAATTTCTCTATACAGTCCTTTTCCTAAGTCACCCAAAAATATCTTTTCAATATTTTCAGTTTTTTCTTTAGTGTATTCAAATCCTGAACCATCAGGCGCTTGGATTACCACATAAAAAACACCTCTGTCTTCAGGAGGAATTAACTCTTTAGGAGTAATTTTAAATAAAATAATAACAGAAATTAAAATTCCAACTAAAAAGATTATAATTTCTTTTTTTTTATAAAGTAACAAAAGTAGAGTCTCAAAATAAAAATTAGAAAATTTATCTAGGTAAGTATCAAACTTTCTTAAAAAATTTGGTTTGGAGTGTGATAATTTCAAATATTTCGAAGCAAGCATAGGAGATAATGTAAGAGCAACAAACGCAGAAATAACAATTGAGAAAGATAAAGTTAGAGCTAATTCAGTAAATAATTTACCAACAATTCCTTTTACAAAGATAAGAGGAACAAACACCGCTATCAAAACAACCGTTGTTGCAATAATTGCAAAGGAAACTTGGCTTGCTCCTTTGTAAGATGCAATTAATGGAGTTTCTCCAGCCTCAACTCTTCTATAAATATTCTCCAGCATTACAATTGCATCGTCAACAACCAGACCAATCGCAATGACAAGGGCCATTAGAGTAAATAAATTTAAACTAAAATTTGCAGCATAAATTAGTAAGAAGGTTGAAATTAAAGAGACGGGGATAGCAAGGGTAGGTATTATTACCGAGGTTAAGTTTCCTAAAAACAAATAAATAACACCGACAACAAGTACAACTGAAATAAACAAAGTTATATAAACCTCATTAACAGCAACGCGAATATAATTAGATCGATCAAAGGCAACGTCTAGCTGAACTCCTTCGGGAAGATTTTTTTTAACTTCGGTTAATTTTTTTTTAATACCATCAACAACAGCAATAGTATTAGAATTTGATTGCTGATAAATTCCAATTCCAACCACAGGAAAACCGTTTCCTTTAAACAAAGTTCTTAAATTTAATGGTCCTAATTCAACTCTAGCAACATCTTTAAGTCTTACTAAAGATCCATCTCTTGCTCTTTTAATGGGTAAATTTTTAAAATCTTCAACGTTCTTATAATTTTTATCTACCTTAATATTAAGATCTATTCTTTTAGATTCTAGTCGTCCTGCAGGTAATTCAATATTTTCTTTTAATAAGACTGACTCAATATCAGAAACTGTTAAATCTCTAGCAGATAAAGCGGATGGATTTATCCATACTCTTAATGATATCTCTTTTTCACCGGATAAAATTATTTGGCCAACACCATCAACACTTGAAAAATAATCTTTTAAATATCTACTTGCATAATCACTAAGTTCTAAATCATTTAAGTTTTGGCTTCTTAATCGTAACCATATGGCGACCTGATTACCTTCTGAGGTTTTAAATATTTCAGGACGACCTGCATTATCGGGAAGAAAATCAATAATTCTTGATACTCTGTCTCTAATATCGTTTGTTGCTTCATCAACACTAACACCAGGCTCAAATTCCATTCTAACAACGGATCTTCCATCTTCGCTTCTAGAATCAATAGTAGCTAAACCAGGTGTTCCACCAACAATATCCTCAATTTTTTGAGTAATTTGAGAATCCACAATTTCTGCTGAGGCTCCCTTGTAAAGGGTTCTTACCGTTACAATACTTGGATCAATGTCAGGAAGTTCTCGGACTGCTATTTTATTAAATATAACTAAACCAAATATAACTAATACAATCGACATCACAGTCGCAAAAACTGGACGTTTAATACTTATGTCGGTTAAGAACATTTATTATTTATTTATTAATTTGATTT
>Ga0255174_1000167_pt1 | contig 35599 bp, 40 predicted proteins | sample Atl_Atl_RepB_8d_FD_189953 | JGI IMG/M metagenome (GOLD analysis project Ga0255174, IMG submission 189953) | Freshwater microbial communities from Altamaha River, Georgia, United States - Atl_Atl_RepB_8d | ecosystem: Environmental > Aquatic > Freshwater > River | place: USA: Georgia | collected...
ATTGATTTTGTAAAACTTCTTCAACCCCTTAATACAAATGTCAGATAAATTTAAAAAATATGCAGAGCAATCTTTAAAAGAAGCTGCTGAGAGAAAAAAAAATAAAATTATAATTAAAAAAAAAGAAATAAATGGTCCCAAAGGATTAGAACCCACTCGTTATGGAGATTGGGAGACTAAGGGAATAACTTACGATTTTTAGATTATTTATTTAACCTGTTATCAATTAAACTTTGTACCACTGTTGGATCTGCAAGAGTGGATGTATCTCCAAGATTTTCAAATTGATTTTCAGCAACTTTTCGAAGAATCCTTCTCATGATTTTACCAGATCTAGTTTTAGGTAAACCTGGCGTGTAATGAATAAGATCAGGAGTTGCAAGAGGTCCAATAATTTTTCTAACTAAATCTTTTAATTCTTTAGTAAGTGCATCCGATCCCGTTTCGCCTACTTTTAAAGTTACATAACAGTATAAACCTTGGCCTTTAATATCGTGTGGATAACCAACAACTGCAGCTTCAGCAACTTTTGGATGGGCAACGAATGCGCTTTCAATTTCAGCAGTTCCAAGATTGTGGCCTGATACAATAATGACATCATCTACTCGGCCGGTAATCCAATAATATCCATCTTCGTCTCTTCTACAACCATCCCCAGTAAAGTATTTACCGTCATGCTGTGAGAAATAAGTATCAATAAATCTTTGATGGTCTCCATAAACAGTTCGCATCTGTCCAGGCCAAGAGTCTGACATACAAAGTCTACCTTCGCATGCCCCTTTAAGTTCATTCCCTTTTTCATCAACAACAGCAGGCTTTATTCCATAAAATGGTTTTGTTGCAGATCCTGGTTTTAAATCAATAGCACCTGGTTGAGGGGCTATTAAAATTCCACCCGTTTCAGTTTGCCACCATGTATCCACAATTGGGCAACGAGAGTCGCCTACAACTTTATGATACCAAATCCATGCCTCAGGATTTATAGGCTCGCCAACGGAGCCTAAAAGTTTAAGAGATTTTCTACTCGTTTTTTTAACCATCGCATCGCCCTCACGCATTAAAGCTCTAAGTGCGGTTGGTGCTGTATAGAAAATATTTACCTTGTGTTTATCAATCACTTGCCAGAAACGACTTGCATCAGGATAACTTGGAACTCCCTCAAATACTAAAGTTGTTGCTCCGTTTGATAGTGGACCATAGACAATATAACTGTGACCCGTCACCCAACCAATATCTGCAGTACACCAATAAATGTCTCCGTCTTTATAATCAAAAATATATTGGTGTGTCATTGAAGCATAAACCAAGTAGCCACCTGTTGTATGTAAAGCTCCTTTAGGTTTTCCTGTAGATCCAGAGGTGTAAAGAATGAATAAAGGATCTTCAGCATTCATTTCTTCAGGTTTGCAAGTTGTTGACATTTTAGATGTAAGTTCATGATACCAAACATCACGTTTTGTATCGAAAGGTACATTGCCTCCGGTTCTTTTAAGGACAATACATTTTTTAACATTAGGACATTTTTTTAGTGCTTCATCGATATTCTTCTTTAAAGGAATAACTTTTTGACCTCTTAGTCCCTCATCAGCTGTTATGACAAATTCTGATTTACAATCTAAAATTCTGTTAACAATTGAGTCAGGGGAAAAACCTCCAAATACAACAGAATGAATTGCTCCAATCCGGGTACATGCAAGCATCGCATAAACCCCTTCAGGAACCATCGGCATGTAAATTGTAACTCGATCACCTTTTTTAACTCCAATTTCTTTTAATCCATTTGCAAGTTTACAAACTTCATCACTTAATTCTTGATAAGTAATATTTTTAGATTCTTTTGGATCATCTCCTTCAAAAATAATTGCAGTTTGTTTTGCTCTTTTTGGAAGGTGTCTATCAATACAATTATATGAAACATTCGTAGTTCCATCATAGAACCACTTAATGGAAACTTTTTTTGTGCTGTAAGTTACGTCTTTAACTTTTGTGTAGGGTTTAAACCAATGAATTCGCTTACCTTCTTCTGCCCAAAATTTTTCATTGTTATTAATAGAATCTTTATACTTAGCTTCGTACGAAGATTGATTAATGTAAGAATTTTTTGCCCATTCTGCAGGTACTTTAAAAAGTTTGTCGCTCATTAACCCCCTAATTGCTTTTTCTTTTTTTAAATTCTACCCATCTTACATATTATTTTCCAGCTTTTTGAATCTATTGGCATTACTGATAATCTGCTCTGTTTTATAAGAGGAAGGTGACAAATTTCTTTATTTTCTTTTATATCTGCAAGGGAAACGGGCTTTGTTAAATCTTTATAATAGGCAACTTTGACTGCCACAAATTTTCTTTCCTGATCTGTCGGATCAATAAATGCTGGCTTAATAATTTTAACTATTCCAATAATTTTTTTATCTTCATTAGAATGATAAAAAAAACAAAGGTCATTAGACTTCATTTGTTTTAAATAATTTGCAGCTTGATAATTTCTAACTCCATCCCAAACCGTTCCCTTAGAACCTATTTTTTTTTGATCGTTGAAAGACCATACGGAGGGTTCTGATTTTATTAGCCAGTAATTCATATGATTTTTTTTAAATTTAAGGGGTGCCCGTGTCAAAACAAAGCCAAACTTATTCATATAAATCAATGATTTTTTAAAATGAATAATATGAAATTAGTATTTTACGCCAGCTCCTTTTAAAAATGGTGCATCAGGATCTAAAGGCCATCTTGGTTTTGCAACAACATCAAGATTATCTTCAATTCCATTTTTAAATCTTTCAATTCCAGCCCAAGCAATCATAACTCCATTATCACTACAAAGTTCGATGGGTGGAAAATAATTTTCAAAGCCTATTTGTTTGCTTAATTTATCTAAATTATCTCTAATACTTTTATTTGCAGCAACGCCGCCAGATATTACAAAAGCTTTTTTATTTTTTTTATATTTAGAAGTAAATTCGGTCATAGCTGCTTTACATTTGATATATAGAATTTCATTAATTGTTTTTTGAAAAGATGCAGCAAGATTTTCTTTATCTTTTTGAGTTTTTATTTTTGATGATAATTGTAAAATTGCTGTTTTTAATCCTGCAAAAGATAAATTGCATCCTGGATGATTTAATATTGGCTTGGGTAAAACATAAGTTGTTTCGTCTCCATTTTTAGCAAGTATTTCAATTTTTGGTCCACCTGGAAATTCAAGGCCAATCATTTTTGCTGTTTTGTCAAAAGTTTCTCCCAGAGCATCATCAATGGTTGTTCCAATTCTTTTAAATTTTCCAACCCCTTCAACAATTAAAAATTGAGTATGTCCACCAGAGACTAAAAGCAAAAGATAAGGAAAGTCTATTTTGTTAAAAATTCTTGGTGTTAGCGCGTGACCTTCTAAATGATTAATTGCAAGAAATGGTTTTTTTAATATTCCTGCAATACTTTTTCCAGCGCTTAAACCAACCATTAAGCAAACTAACAAACCAGGACCCGCTGTTGCTGCAACACCATCTAATTCTTCAAATTTACATTTGCTATCCTCTATTGCTTTTTTAATAATAATATCAATTTTTTCAGCGTGAGATCTCGCGGCGTTTTCTGGTACTACTCCTCCAAATTTTAAATGTTCCTCAACTTGGCTAGATACTACGTTGGATAATATTTCAACATTTCCTTTTGTATCTTCTCTTACTACTGATGCAGCAGTTTCGTCGCAACTAGTCTCGATTCCAAGGAATGTTAAATCTTTTTTCATTGATGTATTGAGTGTGATCACCTGTCGCTATAAAAAGTAGCGATAATATACAGCAAAATGTTATTAAATCAGCAAAATGTTAAGAAATAAAAAAATTATTATTGGTACTAGAGGTAGTAGACTATCACTTGCACAAACAGAACATTTTAGAGATGAGCTGCTACTTGCTTATCCAGAAGTTAAAGCTGATCAGTTAATTATTAAAATTATTAAAACATCAGGAGATAAATTTAAAACTGAGAATTTAGGTATGATGGGTGGCAAAGGACTTTTTGTCAAAGAACTAGAAGAATGTTTGCTTGAAAAATCAATTGATGTTGCAGTTCATTCTCTTAAAGATGTGCCAACTTTTTCACCGAAAAAATTATCACTTGCTTGTTATTTAAAAAGGACAGATGAAAGAGACGCATTTTTATCGCCTATTGCAAGTTCATTTGCAAATTTAAAACCAGGTTCTACCGTTGGTACTTCCTCCGTAAGACGATTCTCTCAATTAAAGAGATTAAGAAGTGATTTAAAAATTATTCCCATCAGAGGCAATATTGATACTAGAATTAATAAAATGAAGGAGGGAATTTATGACTCGATAGTGCTTGCAGCATCGGGGTTAAAAAGACTTGGGTTTCATTCAGAAGTAAAACAATATTTCGAAAAAGATGTGATAATCCCATCGGCCGGACAGGGAATTATAACTGTTCAATGTAGAGATGAAGATCTAGAAATTAAAGAGATATTAAAAGTCGTAAATGATAAAGAAACAAAAATTTTGGCAGAGGCGGAGCGTTCATTATTAGAAGTGTTAAATGGTGCGTGTGATACTCCCGTTGGAGCGAATGCTATTATTAATGATGAAGGTGAATTATTTTTGCAGGCAGAATTGTTATCTTTAGATGGCACAAAATCTTTTAGAGCACATAAAACTGGAATTGCAGAAAAAGCAAAAAGTATAGGAATAGATGTGGCTGAGGAAATTTTATCTAAAGCTGGAGACGATTTTATTATTTCGGAGACAAAACTTGCACATACTATTTACAAAAAGTCAGAATAGTTCTGAAACTTTAATTAAAAAATTTATTGCCAAAGGTCATCGAGTTACTAATTTTCCGATACTAAACATAAAACCAATTATAATTCCTGATATTAATTTTAAAAATTTTACTTCAGTTATTTTTACAAGTTCTAATGCTATTCAAAATTTAAAAAATATAAAAAATATTAATCATCTTAGATGTTTTTGCGTTGGTGAGGAAACAGCAGAAGTTGCAAAAAAAATTGGATTTTTAAATATTCAAGCTGCAGGAGGAAATTATAAACAACTTTGTGATCTTATTTTTAAAAATTGTGACAATTCTAAAGAAAAATTTATTTATGTAAGGGGAGAATTTGTCTCTAATGATTTAGAGGGAGACTTTAAAAAACAAGGATACACTTTGCAAAGTGTGATTAATTATACAGCCGAACCCAATTTAAATATTAATCAACAGTTGATTGAAGATTTAAAAAATAAATTTATTGATGTTATTTTTGTTTATTCAAAGAGGGCAGCAGATCAATTACTCAAGATAATTTTAAATTATAAGATTGTAAATAATCTAGATGATTGTTGTTTGAATTGTATTAGTATTAACGTTGCAAATACTTTAAAAAGATTAAAGTGGAAAAGAATTAAAATTTTTTCACCAGGCGAAGAAGAATTATCATTGTTATAAAAGGATTTTTTAGTGATTATAGATGGAAAAAAATTTGCTCAAAAGTTAAAAAATAAAATTAAAAAAGAAGTTCAATCTATAAAAAATAAAACAAAATTAACACCTGGTCTTGCTGTCATTTTTGTAGGTCATCATACACCAAGCGAAATTTATGTTAGAAAAAAACAAATTTCAGCAAAAGAGGTTGGTATTAATTTTAAAGTTTTAAGATTTAAAAATTCTGTTACTGAAAAAAAATTAATTTTAGGTATTCAGAAATTTAACAAAGATAAAAAAATTCATGGAATATTAGTTCAGTTACCTTTGCCTAATCACATTAATAATCAAAAAATTATTGGAAAAATTGATCCAAGAAAAGATGTAGATGGTTTTCATCCAATTAACGTTGGAAATCTATCGTCTGGAAAGGATGCACTCGTTCCCTGTACTCCTCTTGGATGTTATTTGATGATTAAGAGTGTTAGAAAAAATTTAGCAGGTCTAAGTGCTCTAATTATTGGCAGATCTAATTTAAATGGTAAGCCAATGGCACAATTATTATTAAAAGAAGATTGCACAGTCACAATTGGGCATTCTAAAACAAAAAATTTAAAAGCATTATGTAAAAAAGCAGACATCGTTGTTGCAGCAGTAGGTAGAGCAAATTTAGTTAAAGGTGATTGGATAAAAAAAGGAGCAATTGTAATTGATGTGGGTATTAACAGAGTTGAGAAGAAAAAAGGTTATAAAATAGTAGGAGACGTTGAATTTAAATCTGTTGTTAAAAAAGTAAGAGCTATTACACCAGTTCCAGGAGGTGTTGGTCCCGTGACAATTGCGTGTCTGTTAAGTAATACTTTAAAAGCTTTTAAGAGTATTAATTTATTACTTTCTAAGTAAACGAGCGTTCTTTTTAATAAAGTTTTCTACTCTTTTTTTATTAAAAGTTTTATTTTCTTCAAAAGAAACATTTCGCATTGAGTAAATGCTTTTATTAGAAATTCTTGAAACAATACTTACGTTGCCTTTATAGATTTTTAACTTAACAGTTCCTTGTACTCGAGATCTTTTTTGATCAATAATTTTTTGTAATCTCAATCTTTCTTTTGAAAACCAAAATCCATTGTAAATTAGTTCTGCAAATCTAGACATAACAGCATCTTTTTTATGCGCAGTTTCTTTATCTAAAGTAAGAGACTCTATAGCTCTATGAGCGAACAAAAGAATAGTTCCGCCTGGTGTTTCATAAACCCCGCGAGATTTTATTCCAATAAATCTATTTTCAACAAGGTCTACTCTGCCTACTCCATTTTTGCCGCCAATATTATTTAAAAGAGAAAGTAATTTACTTGGAGAACATTTTTTATTGTTAATACTAATTGGATCGCCATTTTTAAAACCAATAGTTACATAGGATGGTTTATTTGGAGCTTTTTCAGGTGATACTGTTCTTTGAAAAATAAATTCTGGGGCTTGCTTTGATGGATCTTCTAAAATTTTACCCTCCGTTGAGGTATGAAATAAATTGTCATCTACAGAAAATGGCGGTGCTCCTTTTTTATCACTTGGTACAGGAATATTATTTTTCTTTGCATATTTAATTAGATCGCTTCTGGATGTAAAATCCCAATCACGCCATGGAGCAATAATTTTAATTTTTGGATTAAAATAATAATAACCCAACTCAAATCTTACTTGATCATTACCCTTTCCTGTTGATCCATGTGATACTGCATCTGCTTTAAATTTTTTAGCAATTTGAATTTGACGTTTTGCAATAAGGGGTCGAGCTATAGAGGTGCCAAGTAAATAAATACCTTCATATAAGGCATTTCCTCTAATCATTGGAAAAATATAATCTTTGACAAAGATATCTTTTAGATCTTCAATAACAATATTTTTAACACCTAGATTGGTTGCATTTCTAATTATTTTTTTTCTATCTATTTCTTGACCAAGATCTGCGGTGTAAGCAATAACTTCTGCATGATAGTTTTCTTGTAACCAACGTAAAATTACTGAGGTATCTAGCCCCCCAGAATAAGCTAAAACAATTTTTTTAACTTTTTTCTTCATTACTAAATAAAATTACATTTCTTTTTAGCAGCTTCATAGGCTTCACCAAAACCACTCAACGAAAAAGTGTCGATAGTTTTAGAACCTTTAGCTGAAGTAGCCGTAACTTTAGCTTGTGAAGATTTTTTCATCATGTCTATCATAGATACTTCTTCTTCATATTTTGTAAGCCAAGCAAAATTGTCGTCAGTTTCAAACTTGAATTCTTTTTTGTCGATAGCAACATTTACTTTAGAAGAGGCTTTGTAATTATAACCACTCGTAACGCTTATTTCGTTTTGTATTTTGTCATTAGGTCTAAAACTTACAAATATTCTAGACTCTGCTCGATTAAGATTTTTTGGGTCAGAAGCTACAGGGCTTGATACAGCATAACAAACTTGCTGGCCATTAATATTTGTATTTTGGGCAGTCCAGTTTTTAAATTGTCCATCTAGCTTAATTTGTGCGAATATTTTTTGCTCAAAAGATAATAAAAAAATTACAGAAAAAAATAAAACTCTTAAGGACATGGGTTTGAATATATCAATTGAACATTATTAATGTCTTTTATTACATCATTAGTCAGTAACAGATCAATACTATCAATATTCTTCTTTAACTGTTCCATTGATGTTGCGCCAATAATCGTTGAAGTTACAAATTTTTGAATAATGCAAAATTTGATTGCCATTTGAGCAGGATCGATATTGTATTTTTTTGCAACTTCGCAATAAGCTTTAACTGCTGCTTCAGTATTTGGAGTTCTATATCTATCAAATCTATTTCCCCACAAAACCTCTCTAGTTCCAGCAGGTTTTTTGCCGTTTAAATATTTTCCTGTTAAATGTCCACCACCCAAAGGAGAGTAAGCAAGTAATCCAATTTTTTCTCTAATTGAAATTTCCGAAAGACCCACCTCATAACTTCTATTAAGAAGACTGTATGCATTTTGGATTGTTATAGGTTTAGGAATATTATGTTTTTCAGCAAGTTTTATATATTGACTTGTTCCCCACGGAGTTTCATTAGACAATCCATAATATTTTATTTTTCCAGCTTTTATTAAAGAAGCCATTACTTCCATGGTTTCAAGAATAGGCACTATTTCATCTGTATCCGTGTGTTCATATTCAAGTCCACTAAACACATTTAAAGGTCTATCAGGCCAGTGGAGTTGATAAATATCTACGTGATCAATTTGTAAATTTTTTAAACTATTATCGATTGCAGTGTTAATTTGTTTTTTATTTAATCGAGTTTCTTTTTCGCCTGGTCTAATCCAGTCCATTCCGGATCTGCCCGTTACTTTGTCTGCAATAATAATTTGATCTCTTTTTTTTGTTTTTTTTAACCATTTAGCAATAATTCTACTTGTTGCACCGCATGTTTCCTTTGTAGGCGGTATGGAATACAATTCAGCAGTATCAAAAAAATTAATCCCTTTGGATACGGCATAATCCATTTGATCAAAACCATCTTGCTCGGTGTTTTGCATGGAACCCCAAGTCATAGTGCCAAGACAAATTTGACTAACGTTTAAATCAGTATTTGGTATTTTGTTAAATTTCATATTTTTTTACTTCTAAAACGATAATGGAATAGCCTTTTTTTAACCTTCTTGAAATGAACATATTTTAACATTATGTATTGGGTCAAACAAACATATAGGTAAAAAAAATATGAACTTAAAGTATGGTCAAACAAGAGCTACGACACGTGCAGAATCGGGTGCCATAGATCAGGGCCTTAGATCCTACATGTTGAAGATCTACAATTACATGGCAACAGGTATTCTGGTGACAGGTTTTGTAGCGTTATTTTTATTTAAATATTCAGTAGTTACAAATGAAGCTGGTTCAATTACTGGCTTAACTAATTTAGGTAATGCAATTTACAATTCTGCATTAATGTGGGTAATCGCTTTTGCTCCATTAGGTATTGTAATGTGGATGAGTTTTGGACTTGCAAAAATGAGCGCATCAAAAGCTCAAACATTATTTTGGGTATTTGCAGGATTAATGGGTGCATCACTTTCCTCAATATTTATGGTTTATGTTGGCGCTAGTATTGCTCGAGTATTTTTTATTACCGCAGCAACTTTTGCTACAATGAGCCTTTATGGTTACACAACAAAATCTGATCTAACTAAACTTGGATCGTTTTTGATGATGGGCCTAATCGGAATCATCATTGCTTCAATCGTAAATATTTTTCTTAAATCTACTCAACTAGAATTTATCGTTTCATTACTTGGAGTTATAATTTTTGTTGGTCTGACTGCTTATGATACACAAAAAATTAAAGACATGTACTTTGATGGCGGAGATTCTGAGACAATGGCAAAAAAATCTATTATGGGTGCTTTAACTCTTTATTTAGATTTTATTAACCTTTTTGTGATGTTGCTAAGATTTTTTGGACAAAGAAGAGACTAATTAACAAATACTATTACAGCCCCGTATAATTCGGGGCTGTTCTATTAATGAATCAATCTAATTTACTTAAACCAGATTGGTCAAAAATTCCAACTCCCAAAAAAAATGTTTCTTTAGAACATTTAAATAATTTTTTAATTCCAGAAATAAAACTTCTAAGTACTAACAAAGAAGAGGTTAATTTATCAAAATTAGTTGGGCTTAGTATTATTTATATTTACCCTATGACTGGTCGACCTGACATAGCATTACCCAAAGGTTGGGATGAAATACCAGGTGCAAGAGGATGCACTCCTCAATCTTGTAGTTTTAGAGATAATTTTTCAGAGTTAAAAAGATTAAATGTTAAGAATATCTTTGGACTTTCAAGTCAAACAACTGAATACCAGAAAGAAATGGTAGAAAGACTGAATCTTCCATATCCTATTTTGTCTGATGAAAAACTTAAGTTTGCAAATTCTCTTAAATTACCAATTTTTAAAGTAGAAAATATGAATTTAATTGAGAGAGTAACTTTGATTTTAGATAATAATAAAATTATAAAATGTTTTTATCCGGTTTTTCCACCCGATCAGAATGTAAATGATGTAATATTTTGGTTAAAAAAAAGATAAGTGTTTGTCAACTAACCTAAAATTAAATCTCCTATACCCACAAATAAATAACAACCAAAGAAAAAGATTATAATAACTAAAACCCAGTAACAATTAACCAGTCTATCTTTAAAAATTTTTTTATTTATAATTTTAGAGGATTCTTTAGGTTCCCAAATTGATTTTTTAAATTTTCTAATGTCGTAACTATATTTCCAAAAATCTTTACTAGTTTGATCTTGATCTCCCGTTTCAAATTGTTTTAGGTAATTTGATATAAAAATTAATAGATAGATTGAAATTGTCAGAACCAAAATTGACCAAAACGCTTTTATTCCTAATATATAAAGTAAAAGTATTGCTCCAATTATTAGAATAAATGGATTCTTCATTTGATCATTTTTCTAATAATTAAAAAAATTGAAACTAATATTAGTGGTAATAAAATAGCTCCTATATAACCGTACTCATCTAATACCCAATTCAAAATAAAAAGAAAACAGATTATCCCAGCTAGAACAGATAGGATGTAAGTAATAAAATTTTTTGTCATACAATCAATATAATTTAGTTAAAGTACAATTTCATTAAATTTAAAATTATTTTTGATTTAAGTTTAATCTAATTTTTCGAGCATTTTTTAGAACAATATTTAACGAAATCCCAATTTTTTTCCCATTTTTTTCTCCAAAAAAAATCTCTGTTACAATTAAGACAAGTCTTTTTTGGTAAATGATTTTTTTTTCTCAAATTATTTAATAACTTTTAAATATTTAGCTGAGTGTTTTTTTGAAATAATTTTTAGTATGGAGCTTAAATTGTCAGATGTTTTAATGACTAAGCCATTTGCATCTTTTAATTGATATTTATTTTTATCTTTTTGGTTAAGTTTTTTTAATATTTGAAAAAGGGGATTTTCAGTTGCTTTTCTGTAGATTTCAAAACTAATCATGGTCTTACTCATATAAATCCCATAATCTTTCCATTCTCCAACAGAGACCATTGATCCATAAAGATTTAGAATTTCCTGAAGTTCTTTTTTATTAAAAAAGTTTTCTTTATTAAGATTATTATTTTTAATTACATGAAGCTTCATTGATCAATTCTGTGTTTTTGAATTAAAGATACTTGCATAATCGTGAATATTAAAGTGATTGGCAATAATCCAAATACTTTAAATTGAACCCAAAACTCTTCACTTTGCGTTCTCCAAACAAGCTCATTTAAAATTGCTAAGAAAATAAAAAAATATATCCAACGTTTATTTAAAATATTCCAACCCTCATCTGAAATTTTAATCGATTCATCAAATAATTTTTTTAACAAAGGTTGTTTTAGAAAGATTTTTCCATAAATAAGAATAAGTGCAAAAATTATATTTATGATTGTAGGCTTCATATAAAAGAATATTTTATTATCAAAAACAATTGCTAGTCCGCCAAACACAGTGACTACTACAGCCCCTAATATTGGAATTGTTGGAATTTTTTTATCTATTCGATAAACAAAAAATACCGATATAATAGTTGCAATAATTAATGGAAGTATTGCATAACTCATTCCATATTTTCTGTAGAAATAAAAAAATAATAATAACGGACCTATATCTAAGAAAAACTTTATGAGACCTTTATTCATTAAATTTTTAATAATTATTTATATAATTATTTTAAACTTTAATTCATCTTTAGCAAAAGAATTTAAATACGATGTTCGTGCTTATAATTTAAATGTTATGGATATTAATTTTAATATTGATGATGAAATAAATAATAAAATTACATTTAGTGCTGAAAGCGTAGGAATCGTTGGTTTCTTTGTAAAAGTTTTTGCAAAATCTAAAGTTGAATTTAATGATAAAAGTAAAAATACTTGGAATTATGAATATCGTTATGACAAGCCATCAACTAATAAGTATAGAGTAAATAAAATTAATTTTACAAAAGAAAAAGTTCTTAATTTTGAGACTGATCCGCCCAGAACTGAAGATTTAACAAAAAAAATTCCATACAATAAAGAAGACTATTTTGGTGTGATTGATCCAATCTTTGCGGTTAAAAAATTATTTTTAATTGATAAAAAAAATCTTGATTGTGATAAAAAAATAAAGGTTTTTGATGGTAATATTTTTTATTATTTAGTGATGAAGAAAGAAAATGTACAAATAGATTTTGATTCAGTTTTTTCTTATTATAAAGGAAAATTACAAAAGTGCATTTTAACTTATCAGCCAATATCAGGTTATATACCAGGAGATCCTAACACTCCTGAGCAATTTAAAGTGGATCTTTATTTTGGAATTGTTGGGGATAACTATTTTCCAATTTATGCAACAACTAAAGGGAAAAAAGGAATTAGACTCAAGATGTATTTAGACTCGATACAGTGAGGTATTGAATTTTTTATAAGAATCACTACTTTAAATTTTAATGTTAGAAAAAAAATTAAACAAAGCCAAATTCTCAATTGGAGAAGTAGTAAGACATCGTTTGTTTGATTTTAGAGGTGTGATTTACGATGTAGATTTTCAATTCAACAATTCAGAAGAGTGGTACCAATCAATTCCAAAAGCAGCACGTCCTAGAAAAGATCAGCCTTTTTATCATTTACTAGCTGAAAATGATGAGATTACTTATGAAGCTTATGTTTCAGAACAAAATTTAGTAGGCGACGATCCAAATGAACCTGTTAGACATCCCTTAGTTAATGAAATATTTAAGGGGAAAAGAGGGAATCTTTACTTTAAGCCTTCAAATTAGTCATAATTATTACTGCCTTAATTCAAACAATTTTAACGCAAAAGTTAGACAGATTAATTTATTAAATTATAGTTAATACCTAACTGAGTTATTTTTGATCCCCAATCTCCCTTATCTCAGTTAGGTAAACTTCTAATCTTCCCAAACATGTAGTAAAAAAATGTTCTTAAATGTTTGGAATATTTAAACCTAGAACTTTTTTTAATTTAGCAAACACCAGTATTTTTTGGCTAAAGATAATTTTGGTTTTTGCACTTATTGTTGGTTTAGTTTTAGCATTAGTTTTTTCTCCTATTGATTATTTACAAAAAGATACGGTAAGAATTATGTATATTCATGTACCGTCTTCTTGGATTTCTTTATTTATTTTTTTAATTATTGGAATTTCATCATTTATAAGTTTAATTTTTAAAGTTAGAGTTTTTTCAGTTTATGCAAAAAGTTTAGCACCCATAGGATTAGTTTTTTCTTTAATATCTGTTGTGACAGGATCCCTGTGGGGTTACCCAACATGGGGAACTTTTTGGAGTTGGGATGGTAGATTAACCTCGATGTTTATTTTGGTGTTAACTTATATTTTATATGTTTCTTTGTGGTTGATTATAAAAAATTATAATTCAGCTGAAAAAATTACTAATATTGTTGGCATAGTAGGATTAATAAATATTCCAATTATTAAATTTTCTGTTGCATGGTGGAATACCCTTCATCAACCAGCAAGCATTACGCTAACTGCCGCACCTACTATACATAGCTCAATGTTAGCACCATTACTTATTATGTTTTTTAGCTTTTGTATTTTATCGCTAATTATTTTCTTGATTAGATATAAATATGAAATTATAAATTTTAGAGTTAATAAAAAATGATTTTACAATTTTTAAATATGGGCGGTTACGGTTTGTATATATGGTTATCATATGCATTTGCCGCTTTGTCTTTAACTGTACTTTATTACGTTTCAGTTAAAAAATTAAATTCTATTAAAAATATCGAACATCTTTATCAATCTGAAAAAGTTGAAGAGGTTACAGTTTCAGCACAAGCTAATAGATTTTAGTTTAATATCTAATTAAGTCCCGATATCTTCTAAAAAATTTGTTTAAGTACTATTATGATTTTTAGCAAATCTTCAAAAAATAGATTAAAAATCTTTTCTTTAATAGCAATTGCTGCATCAATAATATTTTTTTTTATTTATAATAATCTTCAAAAGAATGTGGTGTATTTCTATGCGCCTCAAGAAATAAAAAATTTAAAAGATACACCATCTAATAAGATTAGACTTGGAGGGTTAGTAAAAGAAGGATCGTTAAAGAAAAATAATAATACTTATGTTTTTATTATTACTGATTTAAAGAATGAAATTTTTGTTGAGTATAAGGGTTTATTGCCCAATTTATTTATTGAAGGAAAAAGTGCAGTTGTAGAGGGTGTTTTAAAAGATAAAAAATATTTTATTGCAAGCACCATACTTGCTAAGCATGATGAGAATTATATGCCGCCAGAAGTTGCTAATAGTTTGAAAAAAAATAAATTAAATAAATAATTATGGGTGGTTATATAGGTAATTTAGCCTTATTCTTTTCTTTAATATTTAACGTTTTTTTAATTTTTTCATTAGTCAAAGGGATAAGAAGCAATAATTTTAAAAACTTAAGAACAATTAATTTTTTTAATAATAGTATTTTTTTATTATTATTAATTTCATTTTTAACTTTAATATATTGTTTTATTGTTTCTGATTTTTCCAATGTAGCCGTTTATCAAAATTCTCACACCACTAAGCCTTTAATTTACAAAATATCAGGAGCATGGGGAAATCACGAAGGAAGTATGGTTTTATTTATTTTAATATTGTCATTATTTTCATTTGTTTTTTTCAGAACAAAAGTCAGTGAAAAATTAAGAGTTTATACAGTTTTTTTTCAATCAATATTAATACTAATTTTTTTAATTTTTTTAATTCTAACTTCAAATCCTTTTGATCAGATGGATCCAAGGCCATCGCAAGGTTTAGGTTTAAATCCAATTCTGCAGGATCCGTTACTTGCAATACATCCACCATTTTTATATTTTGGTTATGTTGGTTTTTCTTTAGTCTTTAGTTTTGCGCTTGCTGGATTAGTAACTAATAATTTTGACAAATCATGGAGTAAGATTGCAAATTTTTGGATTATTCTCCCTTGGTCTTTGCTCACTATTGGAATTGGTCTTGGATCTTTTTGGGCTTATTATGAATTAGGTTGGGGTGGATATTGGTTTTGGGACCCAGTTGAGAATGCATCACTAATGCCTTGGCTTGCAGCAACCGCTTTAATTCATTCTAACATTGTAACTTTAAAAAAAGACACATTACATTCTTGGACGGCATTACTTTCTATATTCACTTTTATAATGAGTTTACTCGGAACATTTTTAGTCAGATCTGGAGTGTTGAATTCTGTTCATGCTTTTGCAAACGATCCTTATAGAGGTGTATATATTTTAAGTGCAATATTATTTATCACTTTTTTTTCATTAGCTATTTTTATTATTAAAAGTCCTAAAAAAGTCTTGTATGGAAAATATTCTTTTTTTCTCAGAGATAATTTTATTTTAATTAATAATTGTTTTTTGATCTTTTTTCTTTCAGTGGTTTTAGTTGGAACCGTTTATCCTATTATTTTAGACGCTATTAGTGGGAAAAGTATTTCGGTAGGTCCCATTTATTATCATACTATTTTAGCCCCTTTTTTATTTGTATTTTTATTTTTCATGTCTCATGGACCTCTTCTTAGCTGGAATAAAGAAGATAAATTTTTACAAATAAAAAATTTTAAAATATTTTTTCTAATTTCTATTATGATTTCCTCAGTGATTATTTTTTGGTTTTTTGATTATAAAGATATTATTTTGATATTGGGTTTGTTCTTTTCGGCATACTTAATTACTTCAGTTATCTTTGATTGGTTTTCACAAAAAAAATTAAGTTTAAATTTTGGAAGATTAGTTTCTCATTTAGGATTTGGTACATTGATTTTTGCCATATTTATAAATGCTTATTTATCAAAAGAAATTAATGCGGCGATGAAGGTGGGAGATGAGATTAAAATTCAAGATTTTATTATTAAATTTAAGAGTATTAATAAAATTAAGAAAGAAAATTACGAGGAGGTTTTTGGAAATTTTCTAGTAACCAATAAAGATAAACAAGTTGAATTAACCCCATCTATTAGAAAATATGATCAACCAATCCAGTTTACTTCTGAGACAAGCATTAAGACTAATTTTATCGTAGATTATTATTTTGCAATTAACTTGTCTGAATTTGAAAAAGATAAAATTATGGTTAGATTTTATTATAAGCCTTTAATGTTTTGGATTTGGCTTTCTATATTGCTAATTGCCTTTGGTGGAATTTATCAAACGTTTAAATTGAGAAATGAATAATAAATATAAGATTATAATTCTTGGAATAACAGTTGTTATAATTTTTGTTCTTTTTTTAAGAGTTTTAAACTCCAACAAAACTTACCAACCAAATCAAATGATTGGTAAAAAAATTCCAGAATTTATTTTAGAAGATCTTTTTAATAAAAATACAAGGTTAGATAGTAAGGTTTTTTCAGATAAAGATTTTGCTGTTCTAAACATATGGGCATCTTGGTGTATTCCTTGTCGGATTGAGCATCCTTTTTTAATGGATTTTAGAGATAAAAATCAAATTAATATTATCGGTCTCAATTATAAAGATGAAAGTGTGAATGCGAAAAATTTTTTAAAAAAATATGGAAATCCTTATAGCTTAATAGGCGTTGATAAAAAAGGAGAAGTAGCAATTCAATTAGGCGCTTATGGAGTTCCGGAAACTTATGTTTTAAAAAAAGGAAAAATAATTTTTAAACATATTGGCCCACTGAATGAAGATGCAGTTAATAAAATTTTAGAATTAAAAAAATAATGAAAAAATTTATTTTTATAGTAATTTTTTTAATTTTATCATCTAATGTTTTTTCTGCAAATGAAGAATTAAAGAATAAAATTTATAAAAATATTAGATGTATTGTTTGTCAAGGACAATCGATTTATGAATCAAATTCTGATTTTGCTATTGATTTAAAAAAATTGATTTCAAAGAAATTAGATAATGGAGAAAATGAAAAACAGATTTATGAATTTTTAATAAGTCGTTATGGAGACTGGATTGTCTTTAATCCGGGCTTAAATTTTAATAGTTTAGCTTTGTGGTTATTACCTTTAATTGTCTTTATGATTGGTGGATTTTTAATATTCAGATTAAATAATAAGAAAAGAAAGTAGAATCTTTATTGCATTTCCGTCAATTTTATTAAATAAAGGCTCATAAAAATGAATTTAAAAATTACTAAATTTTTTGGGATAATTTCTTTGTTATCCATCTCTCTAGTTTCAACAGCTAGATCAGAAGGTTTTACTTTTTCAGTTGGAAAATTTGATCATAACGATAACAAAACAAACGCAGGAATGTTTCAATTAGATTACGACTTCGACAAGACTCTTTTTGGCTCTCCAATTGGTGATTTTAAACCTGTTGTAGGATTTTTAGTAACAGATGATAACGCTAAGTATGGTTATGCGGGTGTTAGATTAGATTATAAATTAGCTAACAATTCAGTTTTGATCAGCCCAAGTTTCACACCAGGAGTTTTTGGAAAAGGTGATGGAAAAGATTTAGGTCATAATATTGAGTTTAAAACACAACTTAGAGCGGCTTTAAATTTAAGCTCAACATCTAATATCGGTATCTCTTACAGTCATATTTCAAACGCTAGCTTAGGCGATAAAAATCCAGGCGCAAATAATTACAGCATTAGTTTTCAAAAAAATTTCTAAAACTTTATAATGTCATTAGCTAGGTGCTTTAATGTTGATGATTTTAGAAAGTTAGCAAAAAGAAGGCTCCCTTCTCCAATTTTTAATTATATTGATGGCGGTGCAGACGACGAGGTTACTTTAAAAAGAAACACATCTGCATTTAATGATTGTGATTTAGTTCCAAGTGTTCTTAGAGATGTAAGTTCTATCGATATGTCCACAACTGTTTTTGGGCAGAAAATTGATATGCCTTTATTTCTTGCGCCAACAGCAATGCACAGATTGTATCATCATGATGGTGAGAAGGCGACTTCAAGAGCAGCAGAAAAATTTGGAACATTTTTTGGAATGTCAACAATTGCAACAACCAGCATTGAAGAAGTTGGAAATTTAACGGGTGGTCCAAAATTATTTCAACTTTATATTCACAAAGATCGGGGTCTCACAGATAACTTAATTGAACGATGTCAAAGAGCAAATTTTAAAGCATTGTGTTTAACAGTAGATACTATCGTCGCTGGTAACAGAGAAAGAGATCATAGAACTGGTTTTACAACTCCGCCAAAATTAACTTTGGCAAGTCTCATAAGTTTTGCATTGCATCCTGAGTGGACTTTAAATTATTTAATGCATGAAAGATTTAAACTGCCCAATCTTCCACACACTGAAAAAGACGGACAGTCTATAGAAACCTCAGTGATTAATTATATTAATAGTCAATTTGATCCCACCATGAATTGGAAAGATGCAGAGTATGTTGCAAAGAAATGGAAAGGTGCTTTTGCTATAAAAGGAATCGTATCTGTAGAAGATGCAAAGAAAGCAGTAGATATAGGCGCAACAGCAATAATGATTTCAAATCACGGAGGAAGACAACTAGATGCTTCTATGTCTCCATTCGATGTTCTCGCCGATATTGTTGATGCAGTTGGAGATAAAGTGGATGTAATTTTAGATGGTGGAGTTAGAAGAGGAACTCACGTCTTAAAAGCTTTAGCGCTTGGAGCAAAAGCGTGTTCATTTGGAAAAGGTTATTTATATGCATTATCAGCAGGCGGTCAGCCTGGCGTTGAAGCAATTCTTAGAATTATGCACGCTGAAATTAAAAGAGGAATGACTTTAATGGGCTGCAGAAGCGTAAAAGAAATTACTAGAGACAAAGTAATTTTTAGAAAAAAATGAAATTAGCGGATAGTATTTTTAAACTTGGTACCGAAAATGCTTTTGTTGTTCTTGCAAAAGCAAAAGCTTTAGAGGCCCAAGGAAAAGAAATAATTAATTTAGGGATAGGTCAGCCAGACTTTAAAACCCCAAAACATATTGTTGATGCTGCAAAAAAAGCTCTAGATGATGGTTTTCATGGCTACACACCAGCCAATGGTCTTTTAGAGTTAAGACAGGGAGTATCTCGTCATATTAAAAAAATGTATGGCGCGAATGTAGACGCTTCAAGAGTCGTAATAATGCCGGGTGGTAAACCTACGATGTTTTTTGCAATGTTAATGTTTGGTCAGCCAGGAGCAGAAATTATCTATCCAGAACCAGGATTTCCAATTTATGAATCAATGATTAATTATTCAGGAGCAAAAGCAGTTCCTATGTATTTAAGTGAGAAAAATAATTTTTCTTTCAAAGCGGAAGAAGTTTTAAAATTAATAAATGACAAAACTCGTTTAATTATAATTAACAATCCACAAAACCCAACGGGAGGTCTCATAGAAAGAGAACAAATTGATAAACTCGTTGCAGGTTTAAAAAAATTTCCTGAAGTTGCAATTTTAAGCGATGAAATTTATAGCAGACAAATTTATGATAATAAAAAAATGCCTTCTTTTTTTAATTATCCAGAACTTTTTGATCGATTAATTGTTTTAGATGGTTGGAGCAAAACATATGCAATGACAGGCTGGCGTTTAGGTTGGAGTGTATGGCCAGAAAAAATTATCGAAGACATCACTAGATTATGCGTGAATGATCATTCATGTCCTTGTGCCTCAACTCAAATTGCAGGTCTTGCCGCTTTAGATGGACCTCATAATTTTTTAGATGAGATGATGAGTCAATTTAGTAGAAGAAGAAAATTAATTGTTGATGGTTTAAATAGCATTAAAGGAATTACTTGTAATAATCCCGGAGGAGCCTTTTATGTATTTCCTAATATTAGCGGAACCGGAATGAGTGGTAATGAGTTTGCAGATAAATGTTTAAATGAAGCAGGCGTTGCAATTATTCCAGGTGTTAGCTTTGGTAAGTCCGCTAAAGATTTTGTAAGATTTAGTTTTGCCAACTCTTACGAAAATATAGAAAAAGCTTTAGAAAAAATTAAAAAAACTGTTGTCAAATAAAGTTTTTTTTTCGATTTCAAAGACCTATATATATCAACCAAAATAATATAAGTTTGAGATATGTCTACGTTAGCAATGCCAAAAATTGATCAACTAGTTTTAAATGATAAAGAAAAAATTGTTCGCGATTTAAAAAAATTTACTAATCCAATTAATATTATTTCAGATCCTGAAGGAATAACTCCTTATGAGACAGACGCATTAAGTGCTTATAAACAAAAACCAATGGCTGTTGTTCTTCCTGAAAATACAGAGGAAGTGAGTGATATTTTAAAATATTGTTATGATAGGAATATTAAGATTGTTCCAAGAGGATCCGGCACAGGTCTTTCCGGTGGAGCACTGCCTCTAGCAGACTGCATTTTGTTAGGTCTTAGTAAATTCAATAAAATTTTAGAAATTGATTTTGAAAATAGATGTGTTGTTACACAGCCCGGAGTTACCAATCTATCTTTGACAAAAGCCGTTGAACATAATGGATTTTATTATGCACCAGATCCTTCAAGCCAAATCGCCTGCTCAATTGGTGGGAATATTGCTGAGAATTCTGGAGGAGTTCATTCTTTAAAATATGGAACTACAACTAATAATGTTCTTGGGGTTGAAGTTGTTTTGATGGATGGAACGATTATGAGATTTGGAGGAAAAAAATTAGAGTCTGAAGGTTATGATTTATTGGGTTTAATTACAGGGTCAGAAGGATTGCTCGGAGTTTTAACAGAGGTAACAGTTAAAATTTTAAAAAAACCACAGTCAGTTAAAGCTCTGCTATTGGGCTTTCAAAGCATTGAAGATTCTGGTCAGTGCGTTTCAGATATTATTTCAGGCGGAATAATCCCTGCGGGAATGGAAATTATGGATAAGCCTTTAATAAAAGCAACAGACAATTATGCTAAGGCTGGATATCCAAAAGACGTTGAGGCAATTTTAATTGTAGAGTTAGACGGCACAGAGAGTGAAGTAAATATTTTAATAAAAAGAGTAGAGGAAATTGCTAAGAAAAATAAATCAACCTATTTACGCATAAGTAAAAATGATGAAGAGAGATTAAGATTTTGGCTAGGAAGAAAAGCTGCATTCCCGGCAATTGGAGATATGTCTCCCGATTATTTATGTATGGATGGAACAATTCCCAGAAAAAAATTAGCGGAAGTTTTGCAAGAAATTACAAAGCTTTCACAGAAACATGGTTTAAGAGTTGCAAATTGTTTTCATGCTGGGGATGGAAATTTACATCCTCTCATTATGTTTGATTCAAATATTAAAAGTGAATTAAAAAGAGCAGAAAAATTCGGTGCTGATATTTTAAAATATTGTGTAAAAGTAGGCGGTGTACTCACAGGAGAACACGGAGTCGGAATTGAGAAAAGAGATTTAATGTGTGAAATGTTTAATGATGAGGATATCCAACAACAACTAAATATTAAACAGGCGTTTGATGATAAGTCTCTTTTAAATCCAGGTAAGGTATATCCAATTCTTCACCGATGTGCAGAAGGTGGAAAAATGCATGTTCATAAAGGAGACATTAAGTTTAAAGATATTCCAAGATTTTAATGCCAGAGATTTATTCGCCATCGAGCGAACATGAAGTTGCTGATTTTATAAAAAATTGTAATTCACAAGAGATTCCAATTGAAATTACAGGACATAACTCAAAATCAATTGGCAGATTAATTCAGTGTTCAAAATCCTTAAATTTAAAAAATTTAAGTGGAATTATCGAATATTTTCCAGAAGAACTTTATATTAAAGTTAAAGCAGGAACGCCTCTTGAGTTAATTGAAGCTGAGTTAGATAAAAAAAATCAAGAACTGTCTTTTGAACCATCCGACATGGGATTTTTATATAATGGCAGAAGCAATAAAGGATCTGTGGGCGGAGCTGCTGCTTGTAATTTATCAGGATCACGTAGATTTAGAGCAGGCGCTTTAAGAGATCATATTTTAGGGTTTAGAGGAATAAATGGCAAAGGTGAAATCGTAAAATCAGGAGGAACCGTTGTCAAAAATGTAACAGGTTATGATTTAAGCAAACTTATAACCGGATCGTACGGTACCTTAGTTGCTTTGACTGAGATTGTGCTAAAAGTTCAGCCAAAAAATGAAGAGAGCCAAACTTTATTGATTAATAATATTAATTTAAAGAAAGCTTTAAATATTTTTTCAAAATCAATGCAAACTTCTGTTGAAATTTCGGGTGCATGTTTTTATCCAGCAAAAATGTCAAAGTTTTTTAAATTAAACGATTTAGACACAACAACTTCTATTACTGCTATTCGTCTTGAGGGGCCAAAAATTTCAGTGGTTGAAAGGGTTAATACTTTAAAAAAATTATTTGATGAATACAAAAAAACAATTTCAGTTCTTGAAAATTATCAATCAAGAATTTTTTGGAAAAATACAACAGATTTGCAATTTTTTAATAATAGTACAAACATAGTTGTAAAAATAATTTTACCACCCGTTAACACTGATCAGTTTATAAATAAATTTGAGAATGAAGAATTAAGATACGTAGTGGATTGGGCTGGTAATTTAATCTGGATCGAAATACCGGAAAATGACAGCGTGTTATTGAGACAACTAAGAACAGAAGTTATAAAATTTGCTGGACACATGACAATTATTAAGGCGCCTAATCACGTGCGTATAAAAGAAGATTTTTTGACAACTATTGATGAGAATATTAAAGTTTTATCTTTGAAGATAAAAGAAAGTTTTGATCCTAAAAAAATTTTAAATCCAGGAAAGATGTATTCAGGAATATAATGCAAACAAATTTTACAAAAAAACAATTACAAGACAGCAACATTATTTCAGCAGACGGAATTTTAAGAAAATGTGTGCATTGTGGATTTTGTAATGCAACTTGTCCGACCTATCAGGTCGTGGGAGATGAACTAGATGGTCCGCGCGGTAGAATTTATTTAATCAAAGATATGCTGGAAAACGATAAGCCAGCTAATGAAAAAATAGCAAAGCACATTGATCGATGTTTGTCATGCTACTCTTGTATGACTACTTGTCCTTCTGGAGTTAATTATATGCATCTTGTTGATCATGCGCGAAATCACATAGAAAAAACTTATACACGACCTTTTTTTGATAGATTTATAAGAAGCTTATTGTCGAAGATTTTGCCAAGTCCAACTTTATTTAAAATGGCTGGTTACTCGGCACGATTATTTTCTCCTTTAAAATTTTTATTTCCAAAAAAAATTAAAAATATGCTCAAATATATGCCAAATTCTTTTCCAACATCTAAACAAGAAAATAAAGAAATATATCCATCAGCTGGCAAAACTTATGCAAGAGTTGCTTTGCTCACAGGCTGCGTGCAAAGAGTTATTTCTCCGCAAATTAACGATGCAACAATTGAAATATTAAATAGGCATGGAGTTGAAGTCATTGTCCCAAAACAAGTGGTTTGTTGTGGCTCATTAAACCATCATTTAGGCAAAGAAGATTTAGCCCATAGATCTTTTATAAATAATATTAATTCATGGTTTAAGTGGTACGAGGAAAAAAGTCTTGATGCAATTTTAGTAACCACTTCTGGCTGCGGAACTACTCTTAAGGACTATGGTTATATTTTTAGAGATCATCCAGATAAAGAACTTAGAAAAAAAGCAAAAATAGTTTCATCGCTTGCAAAAGACGTGACTGAATATTTAGGAAAAAATATTAAATTAAATTATATGAAAAAAGATAAAAAATTTAAAATTGCCTACCATTCAGCTTGTTCAATGCAACACGGACAGAAAATACATAAACAGCCTATGGATTTATTAAAAAAAACTGGCAATGAAATAGTTGAAATACCAGATGGTCATTTGTGTTGTGGATCAGCTGGAACTTATAATTTACTACAAGATGAAATGGCTGGAGAACTGTTAAAAAGAAAGATTTCAAATATTGATAAAGTAAAACCTGATTTTATTTCAACTGGAAATATTGGATGTATGACGCAGATTTCGTCAGGAACGCAAATACCAATAGTTCATACCATAGAGATTTTAAACTGGTATACAGGAGGTGAAAAACCAAAAGCGATTAATTTACTATGAAGAAAAAAATTTTAGTTACTAAAAATTTATTAAAAGAAACTGAAGAGCGTGTTCAAAAGTTATTTGATGCAAAATTGAATAAAGAAGAAAAACCTTATACCACTGAAGATATTGTTACGATGTCAAAAGATTGCGATGGAATATTATGTTTTGGCACAAACAAAATAGATACAGCTGCAATTGGAAAACTTTCAGATAAAGTAAAAATTATTGCAAACTATGCAGTTGGATTTGGAAATATTGATATTGATGCTGCGGCAAAAAAAGGAATAGTTGTAACTAACACTCCAGAAGTTTTAACAGAGGCAACTGCTGACATTTCTATTCTACTTTTATTAGGAGCATCCAGGAGAGCTTATGAGGGAAGAAAATATGCTGAAGAACAAAGTTGGACTTGGAAAACTGATTTTTTACTTGGTAAACAAATGTCCAATAGAAAATTAGGAATTCTTGGCATGGGAAGAATTGGTAGAGCTGTTGCAAAACGTGCTCGAGGTTTTGGCATGGAAATTCATTATCACAATAGAACTAAATTAGCTTCTCACTTAGAAGAGGGTGCAATTTATCATGACAATATTAAATCGTTATTTAATAATAGTGAATTCTTATCTATTAATTGTCCTGCAACTAAAGAAACGACTAATTTAGTGAATGAACAATCAATTAATTATTTACCAGATGGTGCCGTTGTTACAAATGCAGCAAGAGGAGATATCATTGATGATACTGCAATGATTAAGGCAATGAAGAGCGGAAAAGTTTTTGCTCTAGGTCTCGATGTTTATAATGGTGAGCCAAAAATAAATCCTGAATATCTAAAATTAAATAATCTTTTTTTGCTACCCCATCTTGGTAGTGCAACTTTTAAAACTAGAATTGACATGGGAAATAGAGCAATTGATAACTTAGAAAGTTTCTTTAATAATAAAAAACCAAAAGACCAGGTAAATTAAAGATATTTAGCAATTAATACTACCGAGTCTTCATAAATAAGTTCGCAAGCTACCCATAAGATTGCCAATAATCCTATCCAAGCAATCCATTTAAATTTTTTAATATAAATAGAAATTAAATTTGCAAGTGTCGCCATAATAATAATTGAAAGAGTCAAACCAAACATGAGTGCCCAGTAATGACCTTTTGCAGCACCCGCAACTCCTAAAACATTATCTAAACTTAAAGTAATGTCAGCTAAAGCAACCGTTAAAATAGCTTTGCTTAATTTAGATTTTTCAGATTCTTTTACTATAAATTTATTAGTATCTTCACTCTCTTTTTCTTTAATAACATCTTGGTAAAGTTTATAGACAATCCAAAGCAATAATATCCCACCAATTAATTTTACTCCTTGAAATTGAAGTAAATAGGTCACTACTCCTGTGAATACTAATCTCATTAAAATAGCTACAAGAGTTCCGTAAACTAATATTTTTTTTCTTAAAGAACCTTCGAATTGAGAAGCCACCATTCCAATTACGATGGCATTGTCACCGGATAAAATTACGTTAACTAAAATTATCTCTAAAAAAATTATAGTTTCTTGAGAAAAAATATTCATTTTTAATTAATGATCCCGTTTTAATTAATTAATTTAATATTAAAGAAGAAATGTAAATTTATATTTTTAAATACAACTTAAAGTAGTAACAAATGATCGTTTGTACATAATTTTTGGAATATTTTTTTAGAGACTCTCATATTTGTTTTTGATTTAATCGCCTCCAGTTAATTAACTAAATAAGGGAAAATAAATGACAAAACTAAAAGATGAAGTTACGTCATTGGAGTCTAAAAAAACTTCAAGACGTAAGTTTTTCAAAGCTGCTGCAGCTACAGGTGCTGTTGCCGCTGCTTCTCTTGCAATGCCGAATATTTCGGTTGCGCAAGGAACTGTCACTCTTAAAATGCAAACGGCTTGGGGCCCTGCAGATGCAGACCCATTTTTTGAGATGGCAAAAGATTACGGCAAGAGAGTAGAACAACTTTCTAATGGATCTTTAAAAATAGACGTAATGGCTGTTAACTCAGTTTTAAAAACTGCTGAGATTGCTGATGGAGTTAGCACTGGTGTCGTTGATGCTGGCCACTCTGTTACAGCTTATTGGTATGGAAAAAATGCTGTTTCATCATTATTTGGAACAGGACCTTCTTATGGTTTCTCATCTCAAGAATTAATGGGATGGATTGAATACGGCGGAGGAAGAGCATTGTATGAAAAAACTTTAGCAGCAACTAAATTAGATGTTGTTGGTTTCTTCGCAATGCCAATGCCAGCTCAGCCTTTTGGTTGGTTTAAAAAAGAAGTTAAAAGTATGGCAGATTTAAAAGGTATTAAATACCGAACAGTAGGACTAGCTACAAACGTTCTACAAGGTATTGGTATGACAGTTCTTCAGTTACCAGGTGGAGAAATCCAACCAGGAATGAAAACTGGCCTTATCGATGCTGCGGAATTTAACAACCCATCATCTGACAAAAACTTTGGTATGCAAGACGTTGCTAAATTTTATCACTTAGCAAGCTTTCACCAATCACAAGAGATGTTTGAGATAACTTTTAATAAAAAGAAATTTAATAGTTTATCTAAGAACCACCAAGACATTTTGAGAATTGCTTCAGAAGCTGCAAACTCAGATAACTATTGGAAAATGACAAAAAGATATGCTGATGATTTGATTAAACTTCAAAAAGAATCAGGTGTTAAAGTTGTCGTGACTCCAAAAGATGTTTTGGCTGCTCAAATGGACTCTTGGGATAAAGTTGTTGCTGAATTCAGCGCAAAAGATCCTTTATTTAAAGAAGTGATCGAATCTCAAAAAAGATATGCAAAAGTTGTTATGTCATATCTTCTAATGAACCAGCCTGATTATACTATCGGTTTCAAAAAAGCCTTTGGTGAACCAACAAAAATAACTTGGTAATCAGATAAATATTTAATAAAGGGCGCAATCTTTGCGCCCTTTATTTTAAGTTTGACTTGATAATAAATAGTACTAGTTTGTTTCAAGTTTTGAAAAATTAAGGGGGATTTTTTGAAGGCCTATATTAACTTCGCAGATCAATTTGTAGTTTGGATTGGCAGAGCATTTGCTTGGTGTATTTTTATTCTTACAGCAGCAGTGATGTACGAGGTTATCATGAGATATTTCTTTAATGCTCCAACACTTTGGTCTTTTGATTTTACAATTCAGATGTATGGAGCTGTAATTATGATGGGAGGAGCCTCTGCAATTAGCACAAAAACGCACGTTAAAGCGGACATGTACTACAATAAACTATCAGAAAGAGGACAGGCAATTTTAGATTTAATTTTATTCTTTTGTTTTTATGCACCAGGAGTTTTTGCACTTACTTATGCGGGTTATTTTTATGCAAAAAAAGCTTGGATAGTTCATGAGGTGAGTTGGAATAGTCCTGCGCAGATTCAAGTTTATTTTAGTAAAAGTTTAATTCCAACAGCCGGAATACTTCTATTAATCATAGGTATCGCAGAAATTTTTAGATGTATTATTTGTATTCAAGAAGGAAAATGGATGGAAAGAGTAAACGATGTTGAAGAAACAGAAAAAATGATTCTTAGAAAAGTTCAAAAAGGAGAAAACGTGAAAGATTTAATATCATGATGAGTTGGGCAGCAAATATCACCGTTGAGAACTGGGTTGGTTTATTACAAGTTACTCTTTTCGTATTTATCATTTTACTCGGCTTTCCAATGGCATTCACGCTTCTTGCGATGTCTGTTATCTTTGGTTACTACGCTTTTTTTGATCCAAAATTATTTGCAGAATCCGGAATTTTTGCAAATAGAATATTTGATCTAATTGTAAAAAACGCCTTTTCGACCATGGAAAATCATGTGTTGATTGCAATACCTCTCTTTTTATTTATGGGCTATGTAGTTGAAAAAGCAGGAATTGTTGCAAGATTATTCAATGCAATAAGAGTTGCAACTTACAAACTTCCAGGAAATTTAGCAGTTGCTTCCTTAATAACGTGTGCAATTTTTTCAACAGCAACAGGTATTGTTGGTGCAGTTGTTACCTTAATGGGATTACTTGCTTGGCCTGCAATGGTAAACAATGGTTACAATAAAACATTTGCTTCAGGCGTTGTGACCGCTGGAGGATGTCTTGGTATTTTAATCCCACCGAGTATTATGTTTATCGTTTATGCAGTTGTTGCGGCATTATCTCCTTTAAGATTGTTTGCTGCCGCAATGTTACCTGGCTTAATGTTAGCAGGTCTTTATATTATTTACGTTATTATTGCGGCGACATTAAATCCTAAACTAGCCCCAAAACCAAAAATGAGTGAAATACCACCTCGAGCTAAAGTTTACAAAGATCTTGCAGTTTCTTTCTTACCACTATTTTTGATTATAGTTTTAGTTTTAGGAACTATTTTAGGAGGACTTGCAACCGCATCAGAGGCTGCTGCAGTGGGGGCTGTTGGTGCAATTTGTCTTGCTTTTTTTTACAAAACTATGAACTGGAACATGTTCAAAGACTCAATTTACTTAACAGCTAGAACTTCAACGATGATTATTTGGTTATTCGTTGGATCATCATCTTTTGCTTCAGTATTTGCTTATCTTGGTGGACAAGATATTTTTGATGCTTTCTTTAAATCCTTAAATCTTGAAGCTTGGCAGTTTTTAGTTGTTACACAAATTCTTATTTTCGTACTTGGATGGCCATTAGAATGGACTGAAATTATAATTATTTTCGTTCCAATATTTTTACCTCTGGTTAAATATTATGGAATCGATCCTTATTTCTTTGGAATCTTAATTGGACTAAATTTACAAACTTCTTTCTTGTCACCCCCTATGGCTATGGCAGCTTTTTATTTAAAAGGGGTTCAAGGGGATAGAGTTAGCTTGAAGGAAATTTTTAAAGGTGGATATCCTTTTATTTACATGGTGATACTTTCAATGGTGATTTTGTATTTATTCCAACCGCTGTCTACTTGGCTTCCTAATTATTTATTTGGTCAGGGCGGTTAATAAAAATCATAAAATTAAAAAGTAGTAGATGAAGCCATATCTTTTGTCTGCGAAACAACTCATAGACAAAGTTAAGAAAAGTGAACTGTCTTCGGTTGATGTCGCAAATAGTTTTATAGAAAGAATAGAGGAGTTTGAAAAAGATGTTCATGCTTGGGCATTTTTTGACAAAACATCCTTTTTAGAAAAAGCAAAAGAAGCAGATGACTGGAGATTGTCAGGAAAACCTTTAGGGCCACTTCATGGACTTCCAGTTGCAATAAAAGATATTTTCAAAACTGATGATATGCCAACAGGCTACGGAACTCCAATAAAAGAAGGTCAACGTTCTAGAAATGAATCTGAAGTTGTTAGATTATTAAAAAATGCAGGAGCTATCATTATGGGCAAAACTGTAACAACAGAACTTGCGTACTTTGATCCTGGAAAAACTACAAATCCGTACGATTATTCAAGGACTCCAGGTGGTTCATCAAGCGGATCGGCTGCTGCTGTTGCAGCGTTTATGGCTCCCGTTGCAATCGGTTCGCAAACAAATGGATCAGTAATTAGACCAGCATCTTATTGTGGAGTTATTGGTTACAAGCCTTCTTATGGATTAATTTCAAGAAGTGGTGTTTTAAGGTTATCTTTTTTATTAGATCAAGTTGGTATTTTTGGAAGAACTATTGAAGATATGGGTTTAATTTCTAAGGCAATAATAAGCAAAGACTCAAAAGATGCATCCACAAGAATTTATCCAACAGAGAATATGGAATCTTCAGTTTTGCAAGATCATCCTTTTGATCCAAAATTTGTTTTTGTACAAACCCCTAAATGGAAAAATTTAGATAGCGATTCAAAAAAAGCTTTTGATCGATTAAGAAAAAAATTAGAAAAAAATATTGTTGATTTTCAAGACCCATCCTCTTTTGAAAAGATTTTTGAATATCAACAAATTATTATGGAAACAGATATGGCTCATAATTTGTCTTATTTTTATGAAACTAATAAGAATAAAATAGGAAAAAAATTGAAAGAAGCTATTGAAAGAGGACAGTCTTACAAATCAAAAGATTATGCAGAAGCGGTTGACAATATAGAAACACTTTATGATAATATGAGTGAACTTTTCCACCACTTTCATGCAATCATTACTCCCGCAACCACAGGTGAGGCACCCAAAGGCCTAGCTTATACTGGAAGTCCAGAATTTTGTACTATTTGGACATATCTTGGTATGCCATCTATTTCATTGCCAATACTTGAGGGATCTAATAAAATGCCTTTAGGAGTTCAAGTAGTTGGAGAAAAATTTGACGATGTTAGATTTTTACGTTCAGCGAATTGGCTCTTAAAAAAATTAAAAAAATAAAAATATGATTGGGAAATTTTCAGCAATAGTTGGAGCGATACTTTTTGCAGTATATCTTGCATCAATTACCTATTCAGTTTTAAAATCATCAATTATTACTGCCACAGCTGCAATACCTGTTGTTGTTATAGTTATAGTGGCTCTTGGCATGATGTTTTATGATTTTAATAGAATGTTATCTTTGACAAGCAAACATAAAAAAAAAAGATAATATCTAAATAACCGTAGACACAATCTTGAAAGATCAAAAGGTTAGTTTTTTACCTTTATTGTTTTTATTTATTCAGCCTATATTTATGACAGGAAATATTGCTGTTGCACGCGGTGCAGCAGGATTAGTTCCGCCCGTATCACTTGCTTTTTGGAGGTGGGTTCTTGCAGCATTAATACTTTTGCCTTTCATATTTCCTTCACTCAAAAAACAATGGAAAGATATTTTAGTTGAATTTCCTAAATTATTAATTTTAGGTCTCACTGGATTTGCATTCTGTGGAGCCTTTCCTTACATCAGCGGGCTTACAACTAGTGTTGTGAATATGGGAATTATTTATTCTGCTTCTCCTATATTTATTATTTTATTTTCAGTTTTTATTTATAAAGAAAAATTAAGTAAAATTCAGATATTTGGGACAGTTTTGTGTTTATCAGGAATCATGATTGTAGTTTGCAAAGGTCAGCTTGAAACTTTAATGAAACTACAAATTACAAAAGGAGATATTTGGATTTCGGGAGCGATGATTAGTTGGGCAGTTTATTCGGTATTTTTAATGAATTGGAAAAGTAAATTTGACCTTTTAACACGCTTTGGTCTTATGGCTATTGCAGGAGTTATTTGTTTACTACCCATGTATTATGTGGAAGAGACTTTTTTTTTCACCACTTCATTTAACAAGGACTTTGTCTTTTGGACTGTTATTGCTGCGATTTTTCCAGGAATCATTGCTTTTTTAATGTATTCAAAGTTACAAAAATTCGTTGGTGCCTCTATCACTGGATTGGTGGTTTATTTAATGCCAATTTATAGTGCGCTATATGGCTATTTTTTATTTAATGAAAAATTACAAAGCTTTCATTGGTTTGGTGGTTTATTTGTATTAACAGGTATAATTCTAGCTAATAAAAATTTATTTAAAATAAAATGAGCAGCTCAATTAAAACAGTAGGATTTATTGGCACAGGTTTAATGGGTTTGCCTATGGCAAAGAATATTTTATCTAAAAAATTTAAACTAAATGTTTGGAATAGAACACCTGGCAAAACTTTAGAACTTAAAAAAAAAGGAGCAAAAGTTTTTAAAGATATAAAAGATTTAGTTCAAAACTCTAAAGTAATCGTTTCGATGCTTGCAAATGATAAAGTTTGTAAAACAATTCTTATAAAAAAGATTCAGCCACATTTAAAAAAAGGACAAATTGTAATCGACATGAGTTCAACAACTCAAAATACAGCTTTAGAAATCGGCAAAGCTTTAAAAAAGAAAAAAACATTTTTTTTAGATGCACCCGTTTCTGGTGGAACCATAGGAGCAGAAAAAGGAACTTTAGCAATTATGGTGGGTGGAGATAAAAAAATATTTAATACTGTTATGCCATTATTTAAAAGTATGGGAACAGCAATTTATGTTGGAAAAACTGGATGTGGCCAAGTTGCAAAATTAGCAAATCAAACAATCGTTGGAATTAGTATTGGAGCTGTATCTGAGGCTTTAATTTTAGCAGAAGCAGCAGGAGCAGACCCTAAAGCTGTGAGAGAAATTATGCTATATGGGTTTGCTGGCGGACCAATTCTTAGAAACCATGGTTTGAGAATTTTAACTAAAAACTTTAAACCTGGTGGAAAAGCATCCACTCAGCTTAAAGACATGAACAATATAATTGCAACTGCAAAAAAATATAAACTTAATTTACCAATTGCAAAAAAAGTACAAGAGCTTTACTCAAAGACAGTAAAATCCGGAAGAGCTAATTTGGATCATAGCGCTTTATATTTATTCATTAAAGCACTCAGCAGATAATGAAGTTAAGACGAATTTTTTTATACGTCTTTTTATCTTTAATTATTCTTTATCTTTCTATTTGTGCTTATATGTACATTTTTCAAAGAAATTTTTTATATCATCCTTATAAGAATAATTATTTGCGCGGAGAAAAGTTAAATGCAGAAATTAAAGAAATATTTATACCTTCAACGGAAGGCATTACTTTAAAATCTTGGTTTTATAAAAATTCTAATAATAAATACACAGTATTATTTTTCCACGGTAATGCAGGAGAATTAGGAAATAGGATTTATAAATTAAATGAATTAAAAAATTTAAATTTAAATTATTTGATAATTTCTTGGCGTGGATTTAGTGGTAATAAGGGAAGTCCAACAGAGCAGGGATTGTATAATGATGCTAAAAGCGCTGTTGAATGGTTGGAAAAGAATAATATTAAAAAAAATAAAATTATTTTGTATGGGGAATCTTTGGGTACTGGCGTTGCAGTTGAGATTGGTCAAAATCAAGATTTTGCAGGAATTATTTTAGAGTCTCCCTACACTTCCATTGTGGATGCTGCAAAAATTTATTATCCTTATTTACCTGTAGATCTAATATTGAAAGATAAATACTTGAGTTTAAAAAAAATTAAAAATATTAATTCCCCTATTCTTTTAATGCATGGTGGAGCCGACATAATAATACCTATTGCGATGGGAAAAAAATTATTTAATGAAATTCAGTCAAAAAAGTACGGATACTTTCCTCAATCTGATCGCCATATGATGACTTATAATTCTGAACTTAAGTTTGAATTGCAAAAATTTATAAAAACTTTAAATTAGTTTTTAATAAAAGCTTGCACAAAGTCCTTTGCGATAAAGTTATCTAAGTCTTCTTCTTTTTCACCCACTCCAATTGCATAAATTGGAATCTGAAATTGTTTTGCAATAGCAACAAGAATACCGCCTTTTGCAGTTCCGTCTAATTTAGTCATAATAATTCCAGAGATAGGAGTAATTTTTTTAAATTCTTCAATCTGATTAATTGCATTTTGCCCTGTGGTTGCATCAAGAACTAAAATAGATTCATGAGGAGCGTTGGAGTCAATTTTTTTTAAAACTCTAATAATTTTAGAAAATTCTTCCATTAAGTTTTTTTTGTTCTGCAGTCGTCCAGCCGTATCTATGACGCAATAATCCGCATTATTTTGTTTTGCATATTCAAAACTTTTAAATGCAACAGAGGCTGGATCTGAGCCAATATCTGATTTTATTATTTCTACATTAATTTTTTTGCACCAAAGTTCTAGCTGATCAATTGCTGCAGCTCTAAAAGTGTCCGCCGCTCCAACAATAATTTTGTTTCCATGAGCTTTAAGTTTTTTACATAATTTACCAATGGTGGTTGTTTTACCAACGCCATTAACTCCACAGACTAATACAACAGTTGGTTTGTTGTGTTTTTTTATAAAAAAATCTTTTTGTAAAGGAACCAAGATCTCTTCTATTTCCTTTGCGATAGCTTGAAAAAAATTTTCTTTTGTTAACTCTTCTTTGCTGTATTTTTTATTAGCTATGTTTTTCTTAAATTCTTCTACAAAACCAATGCCTACATCTGCTTGAATAAGAATATCCTCTATATCTTGAAGAATTTCTGCTTGTGGTTTTGATTTATTAAAAACATCATCAATTCCTTTTGTAAATTTTTCTGAAGTTTTTTTTAAACTTTCTTTAAGCTTTTTAAAAAAATTCATTAAGAATTATATTTTAAGACTAATATTATTAATATTTGAGACAGATCCGGTCATTATAATATGTTTATCTTTAGCCCATTCAATATGGAGCGTGCCATTTTTAAAATGAATATTAACTTTTTTACCTGTTAAACCTAATTTACTTGCTGCCACAGCAGTAGCACAAGCAGCTGTACCACAAGCAAGCGTTAAACCTGCTCCTCTTTCCCAAACTTTTACTGCGATATTTTTTTTGTTCATTACATCAGCAAATGTAACGTTACATCTTTCTGGGAAGAATTCATGATGTTCAATTTGTGGACCAATTTTTTTAAGTAATTCAAATGTTATATTTTTAAAAAAAATAATATGTGGGTTCCCAATACTTAAAGTGTAACCCGAAAGAATGCCAAAATGTTTAGTCTTAATTTTAACTTTCGCGTGATTCATTTTTTTTACTAAAGGAATTTTTTTCCATTCAAAATTAGGAATTCCCATATCAACAGATACTTCAGTTTTTCCAGTAAGTTTTGCTTTTAAAACACCACTTTCAGTATTAATTTTTGATTTATTTAATTTTTTTTCATTCATTAAGAAGTAGGAAATGCATCTAGAGCCATTTCCACATGCGCCTGTTTCTCCACCATCAGAATTATAAAAAGTTATTTTGGCGTTTGTTTTTTTTTCTTTATCTTTATCTATAATAATAATTTGATCGCAACCTGGACCTTTTTTTCTGTCCGCAATATTTATAATTTGTTGTTTTGAAAGATTGATTTTATCTTTTCTTCTATCAATGATGATAAAATCATTGCCTAGACCATCCATTTTATAAGCTTGTATTTCGATCATCTGTTTTGTTGTTATATCTTACAAATATTCTCAATTATTGACTTTTAAAATAGTAAAATATACTTTTAATAAAATTTTCCACAAAAATAAGCAGGTTTTGTGGTGTCCTTCTAATGAAGGAGATCAACACTAGTCAGCGAT